>ERZ1673738.25-NODE-25-length-252755-cov-18.032457_pt1 | contig 252755 bp, 260 predicted proteins | sample MGYA00580198_ERZ1673738 | MGnify/ENA primary metagenome ERZ1673738 (study PRJEB41218, sample SAMN15661784) | gut metagenome | host: Homo sapiens | place: Canada: London | collected 2015-08-20/2019-03-30 | study: EMG produced TPA metagenomics assembly of... | reverse complement strand
GATTTGAATCTATGCCCAATTAACAACCGTCAGGGAATTGTAATTGATGGTGAAGATTCAAAGGTTATTTGCAAAGACTAATTTGAAAATTCAAGTTTGTAGAATTAAGAAAATCGGAATTTATGAAGATGGAGAAAATTATGCAGGATATATTTAAGAGATTAATAAATGAAATATTTTTATTAAAATTCAAACCCTATGGTTGGAAAAAGCAGGGTTCAAATTTTAGATATATAGATGCATCTGGGTTGGGACGGGTTATAAATTTTCAAAAATCAAAATGGAATACTGCTGATGAATTGGAATTCTTTATTAACTATGGATTGTATATAGAAATTGATAACCAACTTGTGAATAAATCTTTTAAAGAATATGAATGTCAATTCAGGGCAAGAACAGGATTAGATAAAGGTAGTTTTCATCTGAATAGTGATACAGATTTTGAAACACTACAAAGACGGGTAGAACAGGCTCTAGATGAGGCAATTAATCAATTTGATAAAGTAGGAAACAAAGAACATTATATATCAATGATATTAAGTGGTGAGTTACAAAAATATACAGGAACACCTATTATGAATTATTATACTTGTAAATTATTTTCTGATATGGGGTATTATGAAGATATTTATGATTATGTAAAGGAAAAAGGTGGTCCTTATTTTGAGATGTTAACAGCAGAAATAGAGAGTAAAACGAAACACTAAAATTAGGTATGTAAAGATAGTGTATAGCTTTGAAAATTGGAATTTTATCTTTGCAAGCGAGACGACAACTTCAAGTTTGTCGAATTGAGAGTGATAACTATTTGAGGTATAAGCTATGAAACTGAAAAATATTTTGATTGTTGTTAATGATATAGAATTAGCCAAAAAATTTTATCATGATTTGTTTGGACTTGAAGTATTACTTGATAGTGATGGAAATGTAATTATGACAGAAGGGCTTGTGCTGCAGGATGAAAAAATATGGTGTGAATTTGTGAATAAAGATATTGTTCACAAAAATAATTCAATTGAGTTATATTTTGAAGAGAAAGACATAGAAGCTTTTGTCGAGAAGCTAGAGAAACTATATCCAAAAGTTGAATATGTTAACCACCTTATGACTTACAGCTGGGGGCAAAAAGTGGTTAGATTCTATGATTTAGATGGTAACTTAATAGAGGTAAGAACGCCACTGTAATGTGATATGGTTTGGTATTTCTAATAGATTACCACAAAGACAATTAAAATAATTGGGAGTATGGAAGCTGTGTTAATGATTGTAACACAGCTTTTTTTAACTTATTTTTTAAAATAGACATATATATTATGCTAACCCGTGAATATATGTCATACGATCACCTTTTCGTGATGAAAGTGAATATGAAAGTATTTCATTGTTCCATAAATCCATAAAAAGTGTTAGTTCATAATAACTTCCCTTTAAATGAAATGCGGTCATATCACTTACAACACACTGTAAATTTTTCATTTTAGGCACTGTATTAGCAAGAGGAATTCCTTGTGCTTTCTTATAATCTGTCATGTATTTATGTGCACAGGATTCACTAAGACCATAAATCTCCATAGCCTCTTTATAAGTAATCTCGTGTAAATACATACGTCGTCCTATATCCATTCTTTCTTCTAAACTGTGCTTCATGTGACACCTCCATGATTCCATTATTGTATAAGTGACTACCTTATAAAAAATGGTACTCTTATATATAAATAATGTCTACAATAATTGGGTTGGTGTCTACTTTTAGATTACCATTTCAAAAAAGCTTATACTATGGTGTGAATTACCAATATATAAAAACTGCCGCCGGATATCGCGAGGATTCCGGCGGCAGAGCTGTGTGTCTGCAGTTATTAGCGGGCACTTTTTTTATTGTAAACAGTTACACATGCGAATGTAGCAGCACAAGCAGCTAAGAGCAGGTACATATAAACATTAACATCACCAGTTGCAGGTGATACTTCATTGCCGGTAGAAGGTTCTGTGGCTGGCTCAGTAGAAGGCTCAGTAGAAGGCTCTTCAATAGGAGCGTTCTTTGCGTCTGCAATAGCCTTAACATCAGCGGTTATATCAAATGGGTTAGTTTTACTCTCAAGAGCATAGAGGTAAGTGATGATACCCTGTAATGCATCAGGTGTTGCTGATTTGAAGTCTTCCTGACCTGTGTATGTATTAATATAAGCACCATTACCTGAAGCTGATTTGAACTTATTAACAATTGAATTATATAAAACAGCAGTATTAACATCCGGATTGTTGTACTGAGCAAAGAATGCAAGGTTCATACCAGACGAATTAGTGTTGCCAGGTGTTGGATATTGAACACTATATCCTGATGTGCCATCTGTTAATATAGTCTGCTTAGAATAGTCTGCAGCACTGTCAACAGCTTTCTTTACATCAGAATCTGTATCATATAATGATGCAAAGAATGGAAATACAAATCCATTACTATCAGTTGAGTTTCCCCAGTTGTCAATACCATTACCATCAGCAGTACAAGCTGCAAGGAGAGCTGATTTGATATCAGCTAATACTTTGTCTGAGTTACTGATGGTGTCTCTGTAAGCATTAACTACTGAATATACTGAACCAATGTGGTAGATATTCATGCTGTTATTGCTTAAGTCATCAACTGAAAATGTGTTGATAATTTTATCAAATTTACTGACAACATTGATTCCGTTGAAATCCGTAGCATCAATTCCTGATGCAGAAAGAATCATTATAAGATATGTATAGCTTGAAATATAATAATTCTTAGCGTTGTATCCGTTATTGATGTTTATAGTTCCATCTTCGCTAATGTTATTTTTAACGAATTCAAGATATGCAGCAAGCTGGTTAGAGCAGTCATATCCTGAACGGATTGCAAGGAACAGGTCTCTTGAAACTCCATAGAATACGCCTGTATCAGCATATGTAGAGAAATCAATACTGTTCATAAGGTAAGAAGCAGTAAGCTGTGCTTCCTGTCTTACATCGGCTGCAGCAGGAGCTGTAGCGTCTGTTGTTGTATCTGCGAAAGCTGGTACGATATTCATGCAGATTAAGCATGTAGCAACCAGAAATGCAAATACCTTTCTTTTTAATTGTTTCATGTTTTCCTCCTTGACCACCTCTCACCAGGTGATGTGAAAATTTATAGTGCAGTAAATATCCTGACTTGCCGCTTAAGCCATTTCTTAAGCCTTCCCATGCACGGTGCCATGCTTAAGTTAAGGATGAATGTATAGCGTATTCAAAACTAAAGCTGCTGCTGATTACAGTGGCATAATATAAAAAACGTGTCGGCATACAGTAGAGTGAGCTGTTATGGATTCTAACCATATTCCTTACTGCCTGCTTGATTGTACCTTTATGTAGAAAATGTGTCAATTACATTTACCTTTGCTTTACATATATTTTACATAACTCCGATAGTGGATTTTACACACCAGTGTGACAATAAAACTATTGCCAAAGAAAAGATGTGGTTAAAAGAAAATGAGGAATGATATGAAATTCACAGAAATTAAGAAAAAGTTTTTGGACTATTTTCGGGAAAAGGAGAACGGGGCAATGAGCATAAACACTAAAGAAACAACACAGAGAGTATGTTACACAAACAGGGAGCTGTCATGGCTTGCATTTAATGAGAGAGTATTAAATGAAGCAGCTAATCCTAAAGTTCCACTTGCGGAAAGACTTACATTTGCATCAATATACCAGACTAATCTGGATGAATTCTTTATGGTGCGTGTGGGAACGCTTATGATGCAGATGCAGCTTCAGGAAAAGGAAAGAGACAATAAAACAGGAATGACAAGTGAAGAGCAGGTAAAAGCTATTCTTGATAAGGTGAGTGAGCTTGAGAAGAAAAAGGGCAGAGTGTATGAACAGCTTATGGGAGAACTTGAGACAGCCGGGATAAGAATAATTAATTTTAATAAGCTGTCTAATGATGAAGGTGCAATGCTGGAGGAATATTTTGATATGCATATAGCACCATTTCTCTCGCCTATGATAATAGGGCAGCAGCAGCCATTTCCATTTCTTGCAAATAAGCAGTTATATGCAATTGTGCTTATGAAGACTAAGAAGGGTAAGAATAAAATAGGAATAGTACCTTGTTCAAACAGTGTATTTAAGAGACTTATAGAAATTCCTACAAGACCAGGAACATTTATGCTTTCTGAAGAATTGATTCTGCATTTTGTATCAAAGCTGTATGAGAAGTATGAAATACAGGAAAAATCAGTTATGAGAGTTATCAGAAATGCAGATATAGATGCTGGTTCATTTGATGACGAGGACCTTGATTACAGAAATATGATGGAACATATGGTTAAGCAGAGAAACAGGCTTAATCCGGTATGTGTACAGTTAAATAGAGAAATAAACGACAAAGCAAAGAAAAAGCTTACAGATTATCTTGAAATAGGTGCAAAACACCTGATTGAAGAGAGAACTCCACTGGATATGTCATTTGTATTCCAGTTGCAGAACGTGTTAAAGAATAAGCCTGAGCTCTTTTATAAGAAAAGAGTTCCACAGCCAAGTAAAGAAATCAGTATGAATGAAAAGATAATTCCACAGATTGAGAAGAAGGATGTGGTTCTTTCATACCCATTTGAGAGTATGAGACCATTCATATCTATGTTAGAGGAAGCAGCTAATGACCCGACTGTTGTATCAATTAAGATGACTCTTTACAGAGTTGCTGACAGAAGTAAGATAGTTGAAACTCTTATTGAAGCGGCTGAAAATGGAAAAGAGGTTATTGTTCTTGTGGAGCTGAGAGCCAGATTTGATGAGGCTAATAATATTGAAATGTCTAAGAGACTCGAGGAGGCTGGATGCCAGCTTTTATATGGTCTGGGTGAGTATAAGGTGCACTCAAAGTTATGCCTTATAACACGTTCGGTTAATAATACATTTTCATATATAACACAGATAGGAACAGGCAATTATAATGAGAAGACCTCAAGATTATATACAGATCTGTCACTTATTACAGCTAATGAGGAGATAGGTGCGGATGCGGCTGCGGTATTTGCAGCTTTGCAGAAGGGAGAAACGGTGGACAGTTCTAACCAGCTTCTTGTTGCACCAAACTGCCTGCAGAACAGAATTCTTTCAATGATAGACGAGCAGATTGATAAGGCAAAGAACGGTCAGGAGGGATATGTTGGAGTTAAGATTAATTCCCTTACAGACAAGCTTATTATTGAGAAATTAATTGAAGCTTCACAGGCAGGTGTTAAAATAGATCTTGAAGTAAGAGGAATATGCTGTATAAAGCCGGGGGTTAAAGGCTATACAGATAATATCCGCGTGGTAAGTGTTGTTGGACGTTTCCTTGAGCATTCAAGAATATATCGTTTTGGAAGAGGAGATGACCAGAAGATATATATTGCATCGGCAGATTTTATGACAAGAAATACGACAAGACGTGTTGAGGTTGCTGCACCTGTGCTTGATAAGCATTGTCAGGAACGCATAATTCATATATTTGATCTTATTATGCAGGATGATGAGAAGGGCAAAGAGCAGAATAGTGATGGTATATACTGTGACAGACATATCAATAATCCTAAGATTGATTCACAGGAAACTTTATACGAAGAAAGCTATGAAGCGGCAGCCAGTGCAGAATAATTAAGAAAATGGAGGCTAACAGGTATGAAGATAGGTATGCTTACAAGTGGTGGAGACTGCCAGTCTCTTAATGCGGCAATGAGAGGAGTTGCCAAAACTTTGTATAATAATACAAAGGATGTGGAAATATACGGATTTCTTGATGGTTATAAAGGAATGATTACCAAGAATTATAGACTGATGAAAGAAGAGGATTTCAGTGGGATTCTCACAGAGGGAGGAACAATTCTTGGAACTTCCAGAACACCTTTCAAATATATCAATGAGCCTGATGAGGAAGGACGCGATAAGGTTGCAGGCATGATTAAGACTTATAAGGATTTAAAACTCGACTGCCTGGTAATGCTTGGTGGAAACGGTTCACATAAGACTGCGGCTCTTTTATCGCAGAAAGGGTTAAATGTAGTTACTCTTCCTAAGACTATTGATAATGATATAGAAGGAACTGAGATGAGTTTTGGATTTCAGTCAGCTATAGATGTTGCGACAAGAACTATTGATGAGATCCACACAACGGCAGCCTCACACAGCAGAGTGTTTATTGTCGAGATTATGGGACATAAAACAGGCTGGCTTACACTTCATTCAGGAATTGCAGGAGGGGCTGATATCATACTTATACCTGAAATCCCATATAATGTTGATGAGGTGTTGAATACAATCAGAAAGCGTGAAAAGCAGGGTAAGAAATTTACTATAATCGCAATGGCTGAGGGTGCAATATCAGATGAGGATGCAAAGCTGTCAAAGAAAGAGCTGAAAGAAAAGAGAAAGACATATATATTTCCATCGGTAGCATATCAGTTGAGTGATGAGCTGCAGAAAAAAGCCGGTCAGGAGGTAAGAGTAACAATTCCCGGACATGTTCAGCGTGGCGGAATTCCAAGTGCATCTGACAGAACACTGGCAACAAGAATAGGCGTTGAGGCTGCAGGACTTATATTAAGAAAAGATTATGGCAATATGGTATGCATCAAAGATGGAAAGTTCTCTAAGATACCACTTGAAGAGGTTGCAGGTAAAACGAAGATGGTTAACGTAAATAATGAACTTATAAGACAGGCTGACAGCTTAGGCATTAGTCTTGGCAGAAAGGCATAAGTGGTATATAATACAAAGCAAATGCTTCAGGAAAGAAGGGGAATGCTTTGAAGAAATCAGACAGACTAAAGATAGTTATTCTTGGAATAACTGGATTACTTATTCTTATTGGAACCGGAATATTTATATTCATAGGACAGAGTATATGTACCATGGCTGGTGTAGGGCTTTTTGTTATTGTGTGTCTTGGAATGGTTGTTGTTGCAGGAAAGAAAGATGACCAGACAGAAACAATAGAACAGCTTAACCAGACAATATCTGAACAGAGCAGAAGGATAATGAATACTGAGGGGCAGCTTGCAAGATATAAGAGAGAACTTGCAGAGGCGACTGGTAAGAATGAAGCATAATAATTAAATATTAAGGAGATAGTCATGTTACTAGAGATTTTAAAGGCAATTCTTTTCGGTATAGTCGAAGGAATTACAGAATGGCTGCCTATAAGCAGCACAGGGCATATGATTCTGCTTGACCAGGTAGTCAAACTTAATGTATCCGCAGATTTTTATAAGATGTTTCAGGTAGTTATCCAGCTTGGAGCAATAATGGCCGTAGTTATATTATTCTGGAATAAATTGTGGCCTTTTTATATGAAGAAGACTAAGAGTGGTAAGAAAGCAGCCTGGAAAGATGGCACACTTGCAATGTGGATTAAGATTATCATTGCATGTATTCCTGCAGCGATTGTCGGATTGATTTTTGATGATAAGATAGATGAATTATTTTATCATCCAATCCCTGTTGCTATTGCACTTATCGTTGTAGGTATAGTTTTTATAGTTGTGGAGAATGCAAAGAAAGGCAGCAGGCCAGCAATCAGAAGTATAGGTGAGATAACTTATAAGGCAGCAATAATAATAGGTCTGTTCCAGCTTATAGCAGCAGTATTTCCAGGTACATCAAGATCAGGTGCAACAATTATCGGAGCACTCATAATCGGAGTATCAAGAAGCGTTGCGGCTGAATTTACATTTTTCCTTGCAGTACCTGTAATGTTCGGAGCAAGTCTTTTAAAGATTGCTAAATATGCTGCTGTGGGAATGGCTATGACAGGAACAGAGTGGATAGTTCTTATTGTGGGCTGCCTTGTTGCGTTCTTTGTATCAGTATTCGTAATCAAGTTCCTTATGGGATACATCAAGAAGCATGATTTCAAGGTGTTCGGTGTGTACAGAATAATTCTTGGTATAGCAGTTATTGCACTCAGCTTTGTATTGTTTTAATTCTAATACACTTCAAGGTATGAATTGTATACATAACCGCTTGTACCATTATAATCAATAAGGGTGTAATAAGCGCCAACAGATAATATAGAACCGGTAGTCCCTCCTGGCACAACTGCAAAGGAGTGGCTGCCGTTTTTGTCTTTATGCATATTGACATAGGAAGCACCTGTCACACGGTAACTTTTAAGAGCAGATGTATTGGTTATGCGTCCATTTGCAAATGTATACGATGGATGGGCGGCTGTTTCAGGCTGTGTGCTTTGGACTTCAGTCTGAACGGTTTCCGGCTCGGAGGATTCACAGGATGTTTCAGATGCTACAGTTGTTGACTGAGTTTCAGTCACGACGGTGGTTTCCTGTTTTGTTACATCCTGAGAAGAAGCAGTTTCTTTAACTGTTACAGCAGGCGTTGTCTTAGACACAGTTTCTGAACTTATATCTTTAACAGTAACTGGCTGGGTTTCAGAATTGCTGGCAGTGTGAATGTTTTTTTCAAGACCGCCACCGCCAAAACCGATGTTTTCAAAGATGACAATTCCGGTTATAATTATTACAAGATATATACCTAAAAATATTTTAACAATAAGATTATTGGTTTTCATTGTGACTAAAGACCTCATATTTTTCTATAATAAATTAATATTAGTTCTTTTTATGGGGCAGGTCAATAAAAAAAGTGATAATCCGGAGGTATAAAATGAACATAATAGGTCACATTTCAACAGATTTTCCAACAAAATTTGGGATTCCAAGGCAGAGTGGATTGATAGAGGAATTAAAAGGTGTCATAACATTTGAACCAGAATACAGACAACCAGAGGCTTTCAGGGGATTGGAGGATTTTTCACATATATGGGTTTTATGGCAGTTTTCCAAGTCGCAGAAGAAAACTATAGCGTCAACGGTAACTCCTCCAAGACTTGGAGGGAAAGTACGAATGGGAGTGTTTGCAACAAGGTCACCGTTCAGACCGAATGATATTGGGATGTCATGTGTGAAATTAGAGTACATAGAATATACGGCAGATAAAGGACCGGTACTATTCGTTTCAGGGGTGGATATGGTTGATGGCACGCCGATATACGATATCAAGCCGTATGTAAAATTCACAGACTCACACCCAGAGGCAAAAGAAGGATTTACGGCAGTCACTTATAACAGAAATCTTAAAGTGATATTTCCATCAGACCTGCTTGCAATAATGCCGGAAAACAAACAGACAGCAGCGGTTAAAATATTAGAGCAGGACCCAAGACCGGCTTATGATACAGACGAGTCAAGGGCTTATGGTGTAACATTTTCAGGCTTTGATATCAGATTCAAGGTGCATGGGGATGTGCTGACTGTGTTTGAAGTGGTGGATATTGAGGCAGCTGGTGGATATAAGAAGGTAAAGTGAGCTGGTGTCAATTTCACTTGATAATCCAGCTAAAATGTGCTTTACTTATATGGACTAGGTAAACAATTAATGTTGCAATCAAGATTAAGGAGGAGCTATATGAGAGTTGGAATGGGATATGATGTTCATAAACTGGTTAAAGACCGTAAGCTTATCATGGGCGGAGTTGAGATTCCATATGAATTAGGTCTGCTTGGACACTCTGATGCAGATGTGCTTCTTCATGCCATTATGGATGCATTACTGGGTGCGGCTGCACTTGGAGATATAGGAAAGCATTTCCCGGATACAGATGACAGATACAAGGGAATATCAAGTATCAGGCTTCTGGAAGAGGTTGGAAAGAAGATAGATGAGGCTAATTATATTATAGAAAATATTGATGCTACTATTATTGCACAGAAGCCTAAGATGCGCCCATATATTGATGATATGAGAAAGAATATCGCAGATGCTTTAAAGATTGATGTTGACAGAGTCAATGTTAAGGCTACTACAGAAGAGGGACTTGGATTTACCGGAAGTGGAGAGGGTATTTCTTCACAGGCAATATGCTCACTTAATTCTGTTTCTAATTATATATACGGCGCTGCTGATATGACAAACTGTAGACCTGACTGTGGTGGTTGCATGGGCTGTCAGAACAGATAGAACTGACAATACATTTGCAGCTTTAATTCATATAATATAATTAAGAATAGAAAAGTCAGGATTAACAGATTATGAAATATAGAGATTATGTAAAGCAGGAAATAGCGGTAATAAAGGATAGAGATCCTGCTATTAAGTCGGATAAAGAGGTGTATCTTTATCCTAGTTTTAAGGCAATACTTAAATATAGAAAAGCCCATAAGTTATATCTTAAGGGTGAATATTACAAGGCAAGAAAGATTTCACAGAAAACTGCAAGACAGACAGGAATTGAGATACATCCGGGAGCACAGATTGGCGAGGGCCTTTTTATTGACCATGGACATGGAGTTGTTATCGGAGAGACAGCTATTATCGGTAACAATGTAACACTTTATCAGGGCGTTACACTTGGAGGAACAGGCAAGGAACAGGGTAAGAGACATCCTACTCTTGGAGATAATATTATGGTAGGAGCAGGAGCAAAGATTCTTGGCTCAGTTACTATAGGTGATAACTGCAAGATTGGTGCGGGTTCTGTTGTATTAAAGGATGTGCCGGCGAATTCTACGGTGGTTGGCGTTCCGGGAAGAATTGTTATTCAGGATAGCGTAAGACTGGTTGATGATTTAGACCAGATACATCTTCCGGATCCTGTTATGCAGGAGATTGAGAACTTAAAGCAGGAGAACGCAAGACTTAAGAAGAGACTTGCACACCTTGAGAACAGCGTGAATGAAAGCCGCAGTTCATATGATGATAACTAAAGTGTGATTATGAAAGGAAATCTGACATGAGGATTTATAATACTTTATCCAGAAGAAAAGAAGAGTTTAAGCCATTAGAAGAAGGTAAGGTTAAAATGTATGTCTGCGGACCTACTGTATACAACCTTATTCATATTGGTAACGCAAGACCTATGATTGTATTTGATACAGTAAGAAGATATCTTGAGTACAAGGGATATGATGTTAATTATGTATCTAACTTTACAGATGTAGACGATAAGATTATTAAGAAAGCTAATGAAGAAGGTGTATCTGCTGAGGAGATTTCAACAAGATACATTGCTGAATGTAAGAAAGATATGGAGGGTATGAATATTAAGCCTGCAACAACACATCCTCTTGCAACTCAGGAAATTGGCGGAATGATTGATATGATACAGACTCTTATTGACAAGGGTTATGCTTATGAAGTCAATGGAACTGTATATTACAGAACAAGAAAATTTGCAGAATATGGAAAGCTGTCTAAGAAAAATATTGATGACTTAGAGGCAGGGCATAGAGATGAGGCACACAGCCTTAAAGTTACAGGTGAGGATGAGAAGGAAGACCCACTTGATTTCGTTCTCTGGAAGCCTAAGAAAGAAGGAGAGCCATCATGGCCATCACCTTGGAGCGATGGAAGACCTGGCTGGCATATTGAATGTTCTGTTATGTCTAAGAAGTACCTTGCTGACGAAATCGATATCCATGCGGGAGGAGAGGATTTAATATTCCCTCACCATGAGAATGAGATTGCGCAGTCAGAGGCAGCTAATGGAGTACCATTCTCTAAGTACTGGATGCACAATGCATTTCTTAATATTGATAACAAGAAGATGTCTAAGTCTTTAGGCAATTTCTTTACAGTAAGAGATATAAGCAGGGAATACGACCTTGAAGTGTTAAGGTTCTTCATGTTAAGCGCACATTACCGTAATCCTGTTAATTTCAGCCATGACCTTATGGAATCAGCAAAGAACGGGTTAGACAGAATCTTAACTGCAGTTGATAATTTAAGACATCTGTCAGAGAATGCCAAGGATGTTCCAATGACAGAGGATGAGAAGAAGATAATAGCTTCTATAGATGACATTTATAAGAAATTCGAAGATTCAATGGACGATGATTTCAATACAGCAGACGCAATATCAGCTATATTTGAACTTGTAAAGCTTGCTAACTCTAATTCAAACTCAGATAATTCCAAGGAGTACATCGATACTCTTATGAAGAAGATTACAACTCTTACAGATATTCTTGGACTTAAGACAGATAAGAAGGAAGAAATGCTTGACGAGGATATCGAGGCACTTATTGCCGAGAGACAGCAGGCAAGAAAAGATAAGAATTTTGCAAGAGCTGATGAAATCAGAGATGAGTTATTAGCAAAGGGAATTGTTCTTAAGGATACAAGAGAGGGCGTAAGATGGAGCAGAGCCTAGATAACGACCTTGTAAAATGCATATATGAAGGTCTGGATATGAAGCATACAGAGCCTTCGCAGTTATCACCTCTTGTTCTTGCATATATCGGGGACAGCATATATGACCTTGTCATTAAGACATGGGTTATAGAGCAGGGGAATATGCAGGTTAATAAGCTTAACAAGAAAACGAGCAGTATTGTTAAGGCAGAATCCCAATCAGCCATGATAGGTGTAATAGAGCCTATGCTCAGTGAACATGAGGAAGCTGTGTATAAGAGAGGACGTAATGCAAAGTCATACACATCTGCCAAGAATGCAAGTATCGGAGATTACAGAAGAGCAACGGGTTTTGAGGCTCTTATTGGATATCTGTATCTTAGTGGGCAGTATGAGCGGATGATGGAACTGGTTAAAGCAGGACTGGAAAGCCTTGGGTTAAAGTAGAGCCGGCAAAGCGGAATCCATATCTGTAATGGATAACTGGATTCTGCTTTGTTAATATTAAGGAGAAATATATGAGATACAATGAATTAACATTTCAGGGAAGAAATGCTGTATTAGAGGCATTCCGTTCCGGTAAAACAATTGATAAGCTTTTTATTCTTGACGGCTGTCAGGATGGGCCAATAAAGAGCATTGTCAGAGAAGCAAAGAAAACAGATGCAATTATCAATTATGTTGATAAGGAAAGACTCGACAGACTTGCAGGAACAGGACATCATCAGGGGGTTGTTGCCATTGGTGCAGCTTATGAATATGCAGAGGTTGATGATATACTTGCATCAGCTAAGGAAAAGGGAGAAGATCCATTTATATTCATTCTTGATGAGATAGAGGATCCTCACAATCTTGGTGCTATTATAAGAACTGCCAACCTTGCAGGTGCACATGGAGTTATTATTCCTAAGAGAAGAGCTGTCGGACTTACAGCAACTGTAGCCAAGACATCAGCAGGCGCGATTAATTACACACCTGTAGCTAAGGTTACTAATATTTCACAGACAATCGAGGAACTTAAGAAGCAGGGACTCTGGTTTGTATGCGCTGATATGGGCGGGGAGACAATGTATAATCTCAATCTCAAAGGACCTATCGGCCTTGTTATAGGTAATGAGGGCAACGGAGTAAGCCGTCTTGTTAAGGACAAATGTGATTTCATCGCATCAATTCCTATGAAGGGTGATATTGATTCTTTAAATGCCTCAGTTGCAGCAGGTGTTCTTGCATACGAAATAGTCCGTCAGAGACTTAATTAGGGAGTTTTTTATGAAGCATATGGAAGAGTATCCTGATGAAGAGCTTATTGATATGTACAGGGCAGGTAATGAGCAGGCAATTGAGTACATATTTGAAAGATATAAGTATATAGTGCGAAAGAAAGCAAAAGCCATGTTTCTTGCCGGAGGAGACAGTGATGATTTAATTCAGGAGGGAATGATAGGCCTCTATAAAGCTGTCCGTGACTATGATAAGAAAAAGGATGCATCTTTCATGACATTTGCAGGAATGTGCATAAACAGGCAGATTCTTAATGCGGTTACAGCTTCTAACAGAAAGAAGAATACACCACTTAATACATATGTTTCTTTTGATGAGCCGGTCAATCCAGAAGATGATTCTCAGGTAAAGCTGGTGGATGTACTAAAGTCTGATAAGGAACAGAATCCGGAAAGACTTTTTATTGATCAGGAAAATGCTGAAAGTTTAGAAGATAAATTATACAGTGTGTTAAGTGATTTTGAGAAAAATGTGCTGGAATTATATATGTCTGGCAAAGATTATATAGCTATTGCGCAGATGCTTGATAAGCCGCCAAAATCTATAGATAATGCTATACAAAGGATAAGGAATAAAGTTGACAAAATAACCAACCTATAATATTATGAATAGGTGTGTTAAGACACATGCTATTGTAGCTCAGGGGTAGAGCACTTCATTGGTAATGAAGAGGTCACGGGTTCAATTCCCGTCAATAGCTTAATTTAATGTTTGTGTTTTTTAAAACAGATTGGAGGACGCTATGGTAAAAGCTATTGTAGGTGCTAACTGGGGTGATGAAGGAAAGGGTAAGATTACTGATATGCTTGCCGAAGAATCAGACATCATCGTAAGATTCCAGGGAGGAGCTAATGCGGGACATACTATTATTAATGATTATGGAAAGTTCGCGCTTCATCTTTTACCTTCGGGAGTTTTCTATAACCATACAACAAGTGTCATTGGCAACGGCGTAGCTCTTAATATTCCATATCTTGTTAAGGAATTAAAGAGCCTTACAGACCGTAATGTACCAATGCCTAAGATTCTTGTATCAGACAGGGCACAGATTCTTATGCCTTATCATGTTGCATTTGATACATATGAAGAAGCAAGACTTGCTGGAAAATCATTTGGTTCTACCAAGTCAGGTATTGCTCCATTCTATTCAGATAAGTATGCTAAGATTGGTTTCCAGGTTAATGAATTATTCGGAGACGAGCAGGAACTTAAGGAAAAGATTGCCAATGTATGTACATTAAAGAATGTTATGCTTGAGCATCTCTATCATCAGCCACTTCTTAATGAAGAAGAGATATTCAATACTCTTATGGAATATAAAGAGATGGTTGAGCCATATGTATGTGATACATCAGCATTTTTACATCAGGCACTTAAAGACGGAAAGAAGATTTTACTTGAGGGTCAGTTAGGTTCTCTTAAGGATACTGACCATGGTATATATCCAATGGTAACTTCATCATCAACATTAGCTCCTTATGGTGCTATTGGTGCTGGTATTCCGGCTGCATCAATTACAGATGTTGTTACAGTTGTTAAGGCATATTCTTCAGCAGTTGGTGCCGGAGCATTTGTAAGCGAAATCTTTGGTGATGAGGCAGATGAACTCAGACGCAGAGGTGGAGACGGTGGAGAATTCGGAGCTACTACAGGACGTCCTAGAAGAATGGGATGGTTCGATGCAGTTGCTACACGTTATGGTGTAAGAATGCAGGGAACAACAGAGGTTGCTCTTACAGTTCTTGATGTACTTGGATATCTTGATGAGATTCCAATGTGCGTTGGATATGAGATAGATGGAAAGATTACTAAGGATTTCCCAACTACTCCACAGCTTGAGAAGGCTAAGCCGGTATTAAAGACTATGCCAGGCTGGAAGTCAGATATCAGAGGAATTACTAACTATGAAGAGCTTCCTGTCGAGTGCCGTAACTATATTGAGGCTATTGAGCAGGAAATTGAAGCCCCTATCACAATGGTATCTAATGGTCCTGGAAGACATGAGATTATCCACAGAAAGAGTAAATTTTCTAAATAATAACATTTAACATTACCGTATCTGCAGTACAACAGTTTTGCAGATACGGTCTTTTTATAGGTGATTGGAGGTAAATCCCTCTCCTCACCTGAGGGGGTTCGGATTTTGCTTCGCAAAACAAGGAGAAATATATGAAGTTTAATAAATATTTTGACCACACTAACTTAAAGCCGGAAGCGACTAAGGATGATATCCGTACATTATGTGAAGAAGCAAAAAAGTATGATTTTGCATCAGTATGTGTTAATGGAATGTATACAGCATTTGCAAAGGAATGTCTTTCTGGAAGTAATGTTAAGACATGTGTTGTTGTTGGATTTCCGCTGGGAGCTATGAATACAGACGTTAAGGCTTATGAGACTAAGAAAGCAGTAAAAGATGGTGCGGATGAGATTGACATGGTTATTCCTGTAGGACTTCTTAAAGCAGGTGAATATGATGCTGCGTATGAGGATATTAAGGCAGTAAGGGATGCATGTGAAGGAAAAGTTTTAAAGGTTATATTCGAGAACTGTCTTCTGACTGATGAGGAGAAGATTAAGGCGTGCGAACTGTCTGTTAAGGCAGGAGCTGATTACGTCAAGACTTCAACAGGATTCTCTACAGGTGGTGCAACAATAAGTGATGTTGCACTTATGAAAGCCCATGTGGAAGGAAAGTGTAAGGTTAAAGCGGCAGGCGGAATAAGAGATTACAACACAGCAGCTGCCATGATAGATGCCGGAGCTGACAGGCTTGGAACAAGCGCTACAATTAAGATCATGGAAGGAAGGCAGTAAAATTACTGCTTATTCCTTCCTGAAAGAATCTTGTATACAAGTGTCATTGCATATATTACAACAGGAAATACAATGTCTGTGAAGAGCAGACCTGTAAATACTTTATGACATGCCTCATTGTCTATGAATGCAAGTATTAAAGTGGCGATTATCATTATGCCCCAGAGTATGACTGCAGTTAATGCAGCAAATCGTTTTAATCGTTTCATGAATAAGACCTCCAATGTCAGATACTTAATAATATACATTACATTGGCATGCCGCTCAAGTTATTTATAAAAATGTTGCGTAACAGATAAAAAATGTTATAATTAAATGAGGCATGGAGGCCGATGTAACTATTAGAAAACAGAATCAATAGACAAGGAGGTATGCATATGTCAATTAATGCTTATAATGCCAGTACAATATCAGCATTGTTCGCAGGACTTAATAATTCGTCTAGTGGAACATCATTGTCATATGGCATTGATTTTACAACTTATAATTCAATAAAGAATGGCTCTTATAGCAAACTGATGAGGAAGTATTACAGCAATCAGGCTTCTGAATCAACGAATGGTGCGACTGCCAATAAGAATACCGGTAAGGTACACAGTATTGATATACAGAAGAATAATGCGACGGTAAATAGAGACAACGCAGCATCACTTGTGGATTCAGCATCAGAACTTAAGAAGTATTCTCTGTGGTCTAAAGTTGATAAGACAGATAAAGATGGCAATACAGCTAAAGAATATGATACTAATAAGATTGCAAAGGCAGTATCTTCATTTGTTAAGGATTATAATTCTTTAGTATCATCTACAGCAGATTCTTCTAGCAGGTATGTGCTTAACAGTGCATCTAATATGGTGAACTATACAAGGGCTAATGCTGATCTTCTTAAGAAGATTGGTATATCTGTCGGCTCAGATAATAAGCTGACGGTAGACGAGGATAAGTTAAAGGCTTCAGATATGGCTGTGGTTAAGTCGGTATTCAAGGATTCCGGCTCATTTGGACAGACAATATCTGCCAAGGCTTCAACTATATATGGTAATGCAGTATCACAGTTATCAGAATTATCTACTAAGAATTCTTATACATCTAATGGACTGTATTCATACTCATCTGGTTATACATATAACCAGTACACATAATTAATAAATATTTTGAAAGGTAACAATCAGACATGGCATTATTAGAAACATGGAGAAAACTCGCATACGAGACAGAGATGGATCAGAAGAACGCTTCAGAATTCTGGGGTTCATATTTTAATCAGGAGAAGGCAATTTATGAACAGATTCTCGCAGATTCTGATACAGTAGTTAAAGGAACTGTTAAGGAATTAGCAGAGAAGTTTGGCGTTGAGGTGCTTCTTATGACAGGATTCCTCGATGGTATCAATGACAGCTTAAAGACTCCTAATCCAATTGAAACTATGGATGAGAATACAGAAGTTAGTCTCGATTATGACAAGGAAAAACTTTATTACAACATGGTAGGCTGCAAGGCTGACTGGCTTTATGAATTGCCACAGTGGGATAACCTTCTTGATGAGCAGACAAGAAAAGACCTTTACAAGAAGCAGAAGCTTTCTGGAACTGTTGTTAAGGGCAAGAAAATCGGAAGAAATGATCCATGTCCATGCGGAAGCGGAAAGAAATATAAGCAGTGCTGTGGAAAGAATGCATAGCTTTTAAACACTAAGACCTGCCAGATAATGGCAGGTCATTTTAATGTTAAGTACAGGAATGATAAGAGGTAATTATAATGGATGCATATACAGGCTTTGCATATGTTTATGATGAGTATATGGATAATATTCCATATGAGGAATGGGGACAGTACATGATTGCTCTCCTTAAGGAAAATGGTGTGTCAGGTGATTCATCAGTGCTTGAATTGGGCTGTGGAACAGGAACTGTTACAAGAATGCTTGCTAAGGAAGGCTATGACTGTGTTGGACTTGATATGTCTGAGGATATGCTGTCTATAGCTTCTGAGAAAACATTTGAAGAGGGTTCGCAGGTTATATATACATGTCAGGATATGAGGGATTTTGAAGTGCCTTATGAAGTAGACGGTATGATAAGTATAGGGGATTCCATGAATTATATTACATCTGTTCCTGACCTTGAAAGTGTATTTGCATGTGTTAGTGAGAACCTTAAAAAAGGCGGTGTATTTATATTTGATTTAAAGACAATACATTTCTTCAGGGATATACTTGCTGAGAATACATATGCTGAGAACAGGGAAGATTCTGCATTTATATGGGACAACTATTATGATGAGAAAGAACGCAATAATGAATATGAGCTTGCTGTGTTTGTTAAGAATGAGGATGGTACATTTGACAGATTTGAAGAACAGCACTATCAGCATGGCTTTACTATAGATGAGGTTACAGGTGCAGTTAATAAGGCTGGACTTACCGTGAAAAATGTGTATAATGCATTTACTAAGGATATGCCTGACGATAAGTCGGAAAGATTATATTTTGTGATTGAGAAATAATAAGGAGATAATTATGGGTGATTATATTGTTAGAGCCACAGCAGCAGGTGGCCAGGTAAGAGCATTTGCCACTACAACGAAAGGGCTTGTTGAAGAAGCAAAAGAAAGACATAACATGAGTCCTATCGCAACTGTTGCACTTGGAAGACTTCTTACAGGTGGTGCGATGATGGGCGCAATGATGAAGAATGATGCGGATATTCTTACTGTACAGATTAAGGGCAATGGTCCAATCGGAAGTATGACAGTTACAGCTAATCCTAAGGGGGAGGTTAAGGGATTTGTTGGCAATCCACAGGTTATGCTTCCACTTAAGGATGGAAAGCTTGATATTGCGGATGCGGTAGGAATTGGTGTATTAAGTGTAATTAAGGATATTGGACTTAAAGAGCCATATGTTGGTGATACTATTCTTATCACAAGTGAGATTGCAGATGACCTTACTTATTATTTTGCTAACAGTGAGCAGGTTCCATCTTCTGTAGGACTTGGCGTTCTTATGAATAAGGATAATACTGTTGAGCAGGCTGGAGGATTTATTATCCAGCTTATGCCGGGAGCAACGGATGAATTTATAGATAAGCTTGAGGCTAGAATTAAGGAGATTAAGTCTGTTACAGCCATGCTGGAGGAAGGAATGACTCCTGAACAGATTCTGGAACATATTCTTGGGGATATGGAGCTTGAGGTTCTTGACACTATTCCAACAAAGTTTTACTGTAACTGTTCTAAGGACAGAGTGAGCAAAGCTGTTATCAGTGTAGGAAAAGAAGAAATACAGAAGATGATTGATGATGGAGAGCCAATTGAGGTTAATTGTCACTTCTGTAATTCACATTATACATTTACAGTTGATGAGCTTAAGGAAATGTATGACTGCTGTACAAGATAAATCTCAGGCGTATGGAGGTACACATGAATAATATTATACTTATAGGCATGCCGGGAAGCGGAAAAAGTTCACTTGGAGTAGTGCTTGCCAAGAAGATAGGATTTGGATTCATTGATTCAGATCTTGTTATTCAGCAAAGAGAGGGAATGACTCTTGAAAGGATAATTGAAAAGCACGGAGATGCAGGATTCATACAGATTGAAAATGAAGTGAATTGTTCCATCAGTCCACACCACACGGTTATTGCAACAGGTGGGAGTGCTGTATATGGAAAAGAGGCAATGGAACATTTTAAGGATATTGGTACTGTGGTTTATCTTGAACTTCCACCAGAATCACTTGAGGAGAGACTTGGAAGTCTTAAAGAACGTGGGGTTGTGTCTAATGGAAAGACAACTGTGGAAGAGATATATGCTGACAGGGCCGCACTTTATAAGAAATATGCAGACATTACGCTTAATGAGCAGGGAAAGCAGATAAGAGAAACTGTGGAGATGCTGTATGATATTATAATGAATAAAGACCAGTATAATTAAACAACTGGTTGAACTATGTAAGAATTTAGGGTACAATAATCTTTACCTTTTAAATACGAAAACAAGGAGGAATACCATGGAAAACGAAGCTCTTTCTAAGAACTTTATTGAGCAGATTATAGATAAGGATATTGAGAGTGGCCATTGCAAGAAGGTCATTACAAGATTTCCGCCAGAACCTAATGGATATCTTCATATTGGACATGCCAAGTCTATATTATTAAATTATGGACTTGCAAAGGAATATGGCGGACAGTTTAATATGAGATTTGATGATACTAATCCTACTAAGGAAAAGGTTGAATTCGTAGACTCTATTAAGGCAGATGTTGAATGGCTTGGAGCAGAGTGGAACGGAGATGTTCTGTTTGCATCAGATTATTTTCCACAGATGTATGAAGCAGCTGTAAAGCTTATCAAGAAGGGAAAAGCTTATGTAGATGATTTATCTGCTGAGGAGATTAGACAGTACAGAGGAACTCTTACTGAACCGGGTAAGGAAAGTCCTTACAGAAACCGTTCTGTAGAAGAGAATCTTCAGCTTTTTGAGGAGATGAAGGAAGGAAAATATGCAGACGGAACGAAGGTTTTAAGAGCTAAGATTGATATGGCATCTCCTAATATTAATATGAGAGATCCTGTTATTTACAGAGTTGCACATATGACACACCACAGAACAGGAGACCAGTGGTGCATATATCCGATGTATGATTTTGCACATCCTATTGAGGATGCAGTAGAGGGAATTACACATTCTATATGTACACTTGAATTTGAGGATCACAGACCTCTTTATGACTGGGTTGTAATTGAGACCGGTTATAAGACATCTCCAGAGGAGAATCCTAAGCAGATTGAATTTGCAAAGTTATATCTTACTAATGTTGTAACAGGTAAGAGATATATTAAGAAGCTTGTAGAAGATGGAATTGTTGACGGATGGGATGATCCAAGACTTGTATCTATTGCAGCTTTAAGAAGAAGAGGATTTACTCCTGAAGCTATTAAGATGTTCGTTGAGCTTGTTGGTGTTACTAAGGCACAGGGTTCAGTTGAATATCCAATGCTTGAATATTGTATAAGAGAAGATTTAAAGCTTAAGGTTAAGAGAATGATGGCTGTTCTTGATCCTGTTAAGCTTGTCATTGATAATTATCCTGAAGGCCAGGTTGAATATATGGAAGTGGCTAATAATCAGGAAAATCCAGAGATGGGAACAAGAAAAGTTCCATTTACAAAGGAACTTTATATTGAGAGAGAGGATTTCATGGAAGAGCCTCCTAAGAAATATTTCAGACTTTTCCCTGGTAATGAAGTGCGTCTTATGAATGCATATTTTGTTACATGTACTGACTATGTCAAGGATGAGAATGGAAAGGTTATAGAAGTACATTGTACTTATGATCCTGAGACTAGGGGTGGAAATTTCACAGGCCGTAAGGTTAAGGGAACAATACACTGGGTTTCTGCTACAGAAGGCTGTAAAGCTGAAGTCAGATTATACGAGAATATCGTAGATGAAGAAAAGGGCGTTTATAACGAAGAAGATGGTTCTATGAATATCAATCCGAACTCTAAGATTGTTCTTACAGAGTGTTATCTTGAACCAGAGCTTATGAAAGCTGTAAGTGAAGATAAGTTCCAGTTTGTAAGAAATGGCTATTTCTGCGTTGATAATAAAGATTCAGAACAGGGTAAGCCTATATTTAACAGGATAGTTTCACTTAAGAGTTCATTCAAATTACAGAAATAGTGAGGTTATCCTGATGGAAGGTATTGGACAAAAGAAGGAAACAGATTATATTTTTGATAAGACAATCAAATGTGATGTATGTGGGAAGGAATTTAAAACAAAGCAGGTAAGAACCGGAAAAGCAAGATTTATTGGGACAGATGATATATTAAAGCCTCTATATGAAGGAATTGATACATGTAAATATGATATAATAATGTGCCCACATTGTGGCTATGCAGCCAGTTTACGTTTGTTTGGACATCATACTGAAAAACAGAGGCAGGCTGTAAGGGACAATGTGTCTTCAAGATTTACTGCAAAGGAGCCGGAAACAGAAACTTACAGCTATGAGAGAGCTGTGAAACGATGCAAGATGGCGATGCTTACAGAGATGGTGACAGGTGGCAAGATAAGTGAGAGTGCATATCTTTGCTTAAAGCTGGCGTGGATATATCGTGGGGAGATACAAGAGGCAAAGGCTAATGGAGCAGCACAAGAACGTATAAGTATGTATGAGAAATATGAAAAAGAGTATCTGGAAGATGCATACAGAGGTTTTAAACAGGCAAGAGAGACTGAATATCCTCCAATAGCGGGAATGGACGAGAATACGATAACATATCTGCTCACAAGCATTGGAATCCATTGTGGAAAGATAGATGAGGCAAGAAGATATGGTTCTGCTTTGCTTATATCCAGAACAGCCAGCATGAAATTAAAAAATAAAACAAGAGATGTATTGGAGACTATTAAAAAGAATTAGCACTAAAGGGGCGTATAATCATTATGAACAGGGTTAAAGCTTTTGTACAGAAGATATGGACCTATGATCTGGTTCACACAGCAGTTTATTCTATTGTTCTTGAACTAATAGTTGAATGTTTTAACAGAAGAGGAATAATGGGACTTGCATTTCCATTTATGCATCCAATTATTTTTATATACAATACACTTATAATAATGACAAGCATGGCACTTGCATTATTTTTTAGGAGAAGAATGTTTGTGTATAGTGTGGTTTCTGTTTTTTGGATTGGATTGGCACTTACTAATTTTATAATACTTTCTTCAAGAAAAACGCCATTTACGGCGATGGATTTTTATCTTATAAAAGATGCTATAAAGGTTGCGGGATTATATGTGAGTGTTATACAGATTATTCTTATTGCATTGCTGGTTATAGCGGTTATTGCAGGACTTGTTTTTCTGTGGCGGAAAGCCCCAAAACTTGAAGTGACAATTAAGAAAACAAAGTTTGTTGCATATGCAGCAGTACAGATGATACTTGTATTTCTTGCAGCATACGGAATGGGAATTACTCTTCTGTTTACAGGAGCTGTTGAAGGTCACTTTGGTAATCTTGCCCAGGCATATAAGAAATACGGATTCAGTCACTGCTTTGTGAGCAGTGTGCTTGACCGGGGAATTAAGAAATCAGGAGATTATTCTGAAGAATATATGGATTCACTTAAGAATGATCTTGATAATGTTGATGTTGAAGCGAGTGAAAAGACTCCTAATATTATATTTGTCCAACTGGAGTCTTTTTTTGATCCTACACATGTAAAAGGAATAACTTTATCAGAGAATCCGCTGCCTAATTATCAAAAACTTATATCTCAATGTTCTTCAGGATATCTCTCAGTTCCATGCTTTGGAGCAGGAACATGTAATACAGAGTTTGAAGTACAGACAGGAATTAATATTGATGATTTTGGACCAGGTGAATATCCATATAGAACAATTATGAAATCCAAGGTATGTGAGTCTATGGCCTATGACCTTAAGAAACTTGGTTATTCAACTCATGCAATACACAATAATGATGGAACATTCTATGATAGAAATCTGGTGTTTTCACATCTGGGATATGAAACATTTACTTCAATTGAATATATGGATGGGTTTGAAGAAACGCCTATGGGATGGGCTAAGGATTATATTCTTACAGGAGAGATTACTAAGGCACTTGATTCAACAGCTGGAACTGACTATGTGTTTACAATATCTGTACAGGGACATGGTGATTATCCATCTACACCAATGGAAGGATACACACCAGAGATTAAAGTGACTAACTTTCCAGTTGCAGAACAGCAGACATCATTTGAATATTATGTAAACCAGATTCATGAGATGGATAAGTTCATAGGTGAGCTTATACAGTCTTTATCAGAGAGAGATGAAGAAACTGTACTTGTGCTTTATGGAGATCATTTACCTACATTTGATTTTACAGATGAAATGCTTACTAACGGAGATAAATTCCAGACACAGTATGTAATCTGGAGTAACTTTGATATGGACAGACAGGAAAAGAATATTCAGGCATATCAGTTGTCTGCGTATGTAATGCAAAGACTTGGTATATCTGAGGGATATATCATGAAATATCATCAGTCAAAGCAGGAACTTCCAGAAGATGAGTATTTGAAGAATCTCAAAATTCTGGAATATGACATTCTGTATGGTAAAAAGGAAATTTATGGTGGAGAAACACCATATGAGGCTACAAATCTTAAGATGGGTATTGATGATATTGAGATAACAGATGTCTATAATTATAACAATACGGTGTTTATTGAGGGCAGCAGTTTTAACGATTACAGTTGTGTTCTGATTAATGGGAAAGAATATACCACGGAAAAGGTGAGTGACCGTCTTTTAAGAGTTAATGGTATTAATGTAAAGAAGGAAGATGTAGTTGTTGTTGCACAGAAGGGCGATGATAAAGTTGAACTCAGCCGTACAACTTTTACAGTAAAGCAACAGAGTAAGAAAAACGCACAACAACAGTAAATGTGCTATCTTTAATTGACAGCGGGTACCTGAAATGGTAATATTAGTAAGGTGTTTCAAACATCAAGATTTTTTTTGGAGGTACTTGAAATGAAGGGTACAGTTAAATGGTTCAACAACCAGAAGGGTTACGGCTTTATCAGTGATGAGTCAGGAAAGGATGTATTTGTACATTACTCTGGACTTAACATGGAAGGCTTCAAGTCTTTAGAGGAAGGCGCTCAGGTTGAGTTTGATGTAACAGATGGCGCAAAGGGTCCTCAGGCTACTAACGTAACAAAATTATAATCGGTTGTTTTTCAGTGTGCCTTTTTTATATTATATATAGAAAGATATATTGTAACACAATAGGATTATGGGGGCGGTCACAATTAATATTGGACCGCCTTTTTTGATAATATAATCTGGAGGTTTTATGGAGAATTTAAATATTAATTATGACAAGACAGTGAGTAATGCAACTGTCAGTATGATATCAGCAGGCGCAATACTTGTTATATCTGTTCTGATAGTTCTTCTTGTGTTGGTAATTAAGAGATGGAAGGGAAGATTTATACCTTTGGCATTAGGTGTTCTTTCGTATGTTGTATTTGGGTTTATGTTTTCACAGCTTTTGATGAGTGTTCTTTCGCTTATACCTAATGTTGACCAGTCATTTACGTATAATACCAATGCATATGTGGTTATATATAATATTCTGCTTGCAGCAGGGTTTGGTATTGCAAGATGGTTTACGGCAAAGATGATGACTGACAGATATAACAGAACAGGGGACGTGCTTATGGCAGGAACGGGCCTTGCAATTGGAGATACCGTTATTACTTATGCATTGTCAATGTTTACATTTTTTGTATATGCACAGGCAATATCAGCTAATGGATTAGAAAAATTCATCTCGGATATGTTTAACAGCGGAATGGCTGAGAGTGATGTAATTACATTATATACTTCAAATGTATCACAGCTGATTGATTCGCCTGCGATTTTGTGGTTTTTAATGGCTGTATCTGCTGTTCTTGATATTGCACTTAATATAATGCTGTTTATGGTTGTATATGGCGTAGTAAAGAAACAGGTTAATTATATGTATGCATATTATGCGATAATTGCACAGTTTGTTTCTAATATAATGTTCCAGTTATATAATGCATTTTCACTTACTAATATTATTGTTTTGTTTATTGTTAAGCTTGTGATTGTGGGAGGAATAGCTTTATTTATCAAGCAATTCATTATGAAGGAGATAAAATACTCAAATGACTGATGTGAAAAAAGGACTAACAGCAGATGAAGTAGAGCAGTTAACAAATGATGGAATGGTCAATGTGTCAGTTGGAAAACAATCCAAGACCATTGGCCAGATTGTTGCGGGCAATGTATTTACATATTTCAACCTGATATTTGCTGTATTTGCTGTTCTTCTGGCTTTTGTGAGGTCATATAATAATATGACATTTCTTCCGGTAATTATTTCTAATATGTTTATTGGAATAATTCAGGAGATAAGAGCTAAGAAGATTCTTGATAAACTTACGGTGGTTAATGCACCTAAGACATCGGTTATAAGAGATGGACAATTACATACTGTAGCTTCGGAGACTCTGGTTAAGGGAGATTTGTGCGTATTTTCAGCTGGAAACCAGCTGAGTGCAGATGCAATTCTTGTTGATGGGTTTGTTCGTGTCAATGAATCATTAGTTACTGGTGAGTCTGACGAGGTTGTCAAGAATGCCGGGGATATATTACTCTCCGGCAGTTTTATTGTGTCAGGAGAATGTAAGGCTGTGCTTACAAATGTTGGTCTTGACGCATATGCAGCAAAGCTTGCAATAGAAGCAAAGGCAGGACGAAAGAAACACAAAACAGATATGATGCAATCTCTTGATAAGCTTGTTAAGACAATCGGTGTCCTTATAATACCTATAGGAGCAGGACTGTTTTTACAGAGCAGATTTGCAGTCGGGGGCTCAATAAAGAGCAGTATAGATTCAATGGTAGCCTCACTTGTCGGAATGATTCCAGAAGGGCTGTATCTGCTTGCAAGTGTTGCACTGGTTGTCAGCGTTATGAGACTTGGAAAGAAGAATGTTATTGTACATGAGATGAACTGTGTAGAAACACTGGCGAGAGTTAATGTATTGTGTGTTGATAAAACTGGAACAATAACCAGACCAGATATGTCAGTTACTCATGTTGAAATATTGGATTACACAGATGGTTACGGAAAGCATACTGATTACCATGAAACAGAGAGAATTATAAAAAATGTAGTGGCGGCAATCAGCTCTGACAACGCAACAATGGAAGCAATACATTCGTATTATGGAATTGAAGAAGAATGTGAGTGTGACCAGGTATTTCCATTTTCTTCTCAGAATAAATACAGTGGCGCAAGATATGGGAAAGACGTATATCTGTTAGGAGCACCTGAATATCTGCTTCTTGATTCATATCCTGATTATAGGAATATTATTGATAAGTATTCATGCAATGGAGAGAGAATTGTCGTGTTTGGGCTGGCGAATGAGCAGATAACAGGAGAGGCTGTCACAAAGGCGATAACCCCTATGGCTTTTATAATCCTTGAGAATGAGATAAGAGAAACGGCAAAAGAAACATTTGAATATTTTAAAAAGCAGGGGGTCGCAATTAAAGTTATATCTGGAGATAATCCGCTGACTGCATCAAAGGTTGCAATACGGGCAGGGATAGATGATGCCACACATTACATAGATGCGACTACACTTAAAACGGATAAGGATATAGCAGATGCGGTTCAGAAATATACTGTTTTTGGAAGAGTTATTCCGGAGCAGAAGAAAAAGATTATAGAAGCATTTAAGATGGCAGGCAATGTTGTGGCAATGACAGGTGACGGGGTCAATGATGTACTTGCATTAAAATGTGCTGACTGTAGTGTTGCAATGGCATCAGGAAGTGAGGCTGCCAGCAATGCAGCACAGATAGTTCTTCTGGACTCTGATTTTTCAAAGATGCCGGATGTTGTTGGAGAAGGAAGAAGGGTTGTCAATAATATTAAGCGTTCAGCATCGCTGTTTCTTGCAAAGAATATATTCTCAATGCTGCTTACGATATTTACACTTATATCAGTTAATCTGTATCCTTTATATCCGACCCAGTTATCATTCTTAGGAATATTTACAATAGGTGTACCGGCTTTCTTTCTGGCATTACAGCCTAATAAGAGTCTTATAAAGGGTGATTTCCTGCTAAATGTAGTACTAAAGGCGTTGCCTACAGGTCTGACGGATTTTATTGTAGTTACGATTATAACAATATATGGCAATTGCACAGGTGCACCACATGAGCAGACAGCGACTGCAGCAACACTTGTGCTTCTTACGGTGGGCATGGCAGCACTGGTAAGAGTATGTAAGCCATTCGATATAATAAGAGTATGTGTGTGCGTTGCAATGGCATGCGGAATTGTATTTTCAATGATATTTTTACGCTCATTATTTGCAATGGTTGTATTAAAGGGGCTGGCACTTAATCTTACTGTTATGATGATGGTTCTGTCGCTGCCTCTGTACAGATATGTATGCAGGATGACGGCATGGCTGATAGATTTCTTTGAAAACCATAACCGTCATTTCAGACACCTGCTTAAAGGCTGATATATTAAAAATGTATTACTGCTTATTTAGAGCTTTTTCAGAGAATTCAGTTGTTACAAGGCTGCTGTAAGGAACTGGAGATTTAAGCTCACCAGCCTGCGTAAGAATGTCCTGTAAAAGATTAAAACTGTCTTCGGTGAATACAGTAGAGGTTTTCCATGTATCCTGTGATTTATATCTTTCAACAATTGCGGTTATTGTTGCAATATCGGTTTCTTTAAACTGAGGTGCAATGATGGCCGCAATTTCTGCTGATGAATGTGTATTGACATAATCAAGCCCCTTCTGTGTAGCGTTAGTGAATTTCTGGATTACATCAGGATTCTTCTTGATATAGCTTTTCTTTGCACAATATGCTGTGTAAGGAACATAGCCGCTTTCTACACCGAGCGAGGCGATAACGTGGCCTTCACCCTGCTGTTCAAGTAAAGTTGCAGAAGGCTCAAATTCAACTGTGTAATCACCTATTCCAGATGTGAATGCGGCAGAAGTTGAACCAAAATCAACATTCTGAAGGATTTCAAGGTCTGTTTCAGGGTTAATATTATTCTTTTTCAGAATATATTCAAATAACATCTGGGGCATACCGCCGGCTCTGCCGCCGATAACAGTTTTTCCTTTAAGTTCAGACCATTCAAAATTATCATTGGCTTCCCTTCCGACAAGGAAATTGCCGGCACGCTGTGTAAGTCCGGCAAAGTTGACAGCATAGTCATCAGAGCCTTCGGCATATACATAGATTGATGATTCAGAACCCATGAATCCAATATCTGCATCACCGGATATTAAGGCTGTCATTACTTTGTCAGCACCAAAACCATTAGTTACGGTAAGCTCAAGCCCTTCGTCGGCAAAATATCCATTCTCAATGGCGACATATTGTGGTGCATAGAATATAGAGTGTGTAACTTCGCAGAGAGTGATTTTTTTAACGGAATTGTCTGCATTTTCTTTGTTGCAGGCTGTCATTGGAAATGTTGTGACCAGTATGATGGTCATAATAATAAATAATGATATATATTTGCTGAAATTCTTCAATGAAATTCTCCGTTGTAGCTGCTTTTATTGTTATAGTATTATTTTTCTGTAATTTTGTTCCACAAAAGTAATAAAAAGATTGTCATTTAATGAGAAATTATGGTATCATAATAGAAAATTACAGTGTAGATAATTTAATATCTGTATATGGAGGCGCGTTATGTTTAGAAAGAATAAAACAACAGCTAAAGCAGCGTCAGGTAATGATTTGAATACATTGCTTGATGTATTTGATAAGATAATATCTGGTGAGATATCGCATACAGGTGAATCACCGGCTGATATAACACTTTTTGAAAATCCTGAGGTTGCCAATAAGTTTAATGAAGTTGTTGAGACTTATAAGAGATTCAATAATAATTTCGTAATGAGACTTAATGAGGCTATGGAGTCAATTGGCGATAATTCATATGTAAAGAATATGATGGATGAGGTGCAGTCACAGGCTCAGGCTATTGGTGCTATGGGAGAGTCAGGACATAATCTTGAAGAATCTATCAACCACATTAATGTTGCCATGGCTGATATTAAGGACAATACTCATGAGATGCTTGCTGCTACACAGAACAGTACAGCTAATATGAATGAGAGCATTAAGGTTGTTAATGAGTCATCAGAAAAGATTTCGGATATTAACAGACAGGTACAGGAATTTCAGGACAAGATTCATAAGATTGGAGAGATTGTTGATATTGTGAAGAAGGTTGCAAGCCAGAGTAATCTGTTAGCTCTCAATGCTTCTATTGAGGCTGCAAGAGCAGGAGAGGCAGGAAAAGGTTTTGCAGTTGTTGCTGATCAGGTAAGACAGTTATCAAGCAGTACATCAGAATCTGCTGATGATATTGTTAATTATGTAAGGGAACTCAATGATGATATTGGAAGATTGGCAGTATCCATGGATGATACAACTGTTAAGCTTTCAGAAGGTAATTCAAAGGTTGAAGAATCACTTTCAGATATTGAAAGAATGAATAACCAGATGGTTGCAATTAATGATGCTGTTAACGGAATATTCGCAGATATTGATACACAGTCATCTATTACGACAGAATTTGCCAAGCAGGTAGACAGTATTGCGGCAAGCTATGATAAGTTATCTGATAACTGTATGGCTACAGGTACTCATATCTATAAGATTGGCAGATATATTGATACTGCAAGAAGTGATATGTTCAGGTCATTCTCTAATGTTACAACACAGGATATGATAAGAATATTCCAGATTGACCACTTTATCCTTATGTGGAGAGTATATAATAATGCTGTTGGATTTGAAACTCTTAAGGTTACACAGCTTAATAATCCAGATAGCTGCAAGCTGGGTAAGTGGATGAAAGCACAGACAGATACGCGTATTACAGGAAGCAGACAGTTTAAGGATCTTGATGCGGCACACAGACAGATTCATAAATATGCTGTTGATTCTTGGAACGCCAAGGAGTCTGGTAATGTAGAACTTGCACTTGAATACTTCCAGAAGTGCTATGATGCATTTGGTGTATATAGTAATAAGATAGAAGAGTTCAAGAGCTATATGAGAACAATTGGTTATACTGATGAAACTGAAAAAGTGACTTTCAGAAAGTAATTAAAGTGAATGGTCTCCTATGGTGAAGCATAGGAGACTTATTTTAATGTAAGAAGGAATAGAGTGGTTTAGATAATTATAAGGAGATAGCAAACAGAGTATGGAAGAATATAAAGAAAAAGCAAAGGAAATTATGGTTATAGGCCATAAAAATCCTGACACAGATTCAATATGTTCGGCAATATGTTATGCTGATTTAAAGAATAAGATAACCGGAACAGATAATTATGTGCCTAAGCGGGCGGGACATCTTAATGAGGAAACTCATTTTGTACTGAACAGATTCGGTGTAGAGGCTCCGGAATATATTAAAGATGTACGTCCACAGGTAATGAATATAGAGATAAGGCATACAGAGGGAATAGACAGAGAGATTTCGGTGCGCAATGCATGGAAACTGATGGATTCGCTTAATGTTGTAACACTTCCTATTACAGAAGGCAGAAAACTTACAGGTCTTGTTTCAATTGATGACATTGCCAAATCGTATTTTGAAACATTTGATAACAGAGTATTGTCAAATGCTAAGACAAGTTTTGCTAATATTGTTGAAACACTTGGGGGAAGAGTAATTACAGGTGATGAAAGCGAGATATTTGACAAAGGAAAGATGCTTATTGCAGCGGCTAACCCTGATATGATGGAGAGCATGATTGATGAGGGAGATATTGTAATTCTTGGTAACAGATACGAATCACAGCTCTGTGCAATAGAGATGGAGGCAAAATGTCTTATAATATGTGAGGGGGCAAAGGTATCCAATACAATTGCCAAGGTTGCAAAGAGCCATAACTGTATTATTATTGAAACTGATTATGATACATATACTGTTGCAAGGCTTATGAATCAGGCAATTCCGGTTGGATTCTTTATGACACCAAGAGACAGAATTGTATGTTTCAAGACAACAGATTATGTTGAAGATATTCAGGAGATTATGACTAAGAAAAGGTTCAGGGATTTCCCTATAGAGGATGAAAACGGTAATTATGTAGGAACTATTTCAAGAAGAAATCTCCTTCGTTCAGGCAGGAAGAAGGTTATTCTTGTTGATCACAATGAGAAGAATCAGGCAGTCAATGGAATTGAAGATACAGAGATTCTTGAGATAATTGACCATCACAGATTAGGACCTATACAGACAATCACCCCTGTATTTTTCAGAAACCAGCCTCTTGGCTGTACGGGAACAATTATTTATAAGATGTATCAGGAGGCAGGAATTAATATAGAACCTGTTATAGCCGGGCTGATGTGTTCGGCAATTATATCGGATACATTAATATTCAAATCTCCAACATGCACACCTGATGATATAGAAGCGGCAATGGAGCTTGCTGATATTGCAGGAATTGACCCTGAAGTGTACGGAAGACAAATGTTTGGAGCTGGAAGTAATCTTGATGAAAAGACAGACAGAGAAATATTCTATCAGGATTTTAAAAAGTTCGCAATTAATGATGTTACCGTAGGTGTGGGGCAGGTTAATGCAATGGGACCTGAGGATATAGAGAAGATAAAAGCAAAGGAAGTGCCGTTTATAGATACAGTAACAGGTGATGGCGGGCTTGATGTAGTATATTTTCTTATGACAGACATATCAACGGAATGCTCCTATGTACTGTGTTCAGGTAAAAATGCGGATACAATAATGTCACAGGCATTTGGAGTTGACAAACAGCAGGATACATATATACTAAAGAATGTTGTTTCAAGAAAGAAACAGTTCCTCCCGGCCATTATGGAAGCTATGGAGCAGTAGAGAAAATGGAGAATAGTGATGAAGGCATTACGAAAAGATGATCCCTGCTGGTGTAACAGTGGGAAAAAATATTGTGACTGTCACATGGAATTTGATAGAAAATTAGATAATTTCAAGAGAAAGTTTCATAAGGTACCACCAAGAAATATTATTAAGAATGAAGAACAGCTTGCAGGAATGAGAGAAAGCAGCAAGATTAATATTGCTGTGCTTGATTATGTTGCAGAGAATATTCATGCAGGAATGACAACTCAGGATATAGATGATTTGGTATACAAGAAAACAACCGAGATGGGTGGAATACCTGCACCACTTAATTACGAAGGATTTCCAAAGAGTGTGTGTACTTCAATTAATGAGCAGGTATGTCATGGAATACCATCTAAAAATATCCAGCTTCTTGATGGTGATATAATTAATGTTGACTGTTCAACGATATTAAACGGATATTTTTCGGATTCATCAAGAATGTTCTGTATAGGTAATGTTGCACCAGAACATAAGAAGCTGGTGGATGTTGCAAAAGAATGTGTTGAGTTAGGTCTTGCACAGGTTAAGCCATGGGGACATCTTGGAGATGTTGCGGCGGCAATAAATGAACATGCAAAGGCTAATGGATATTCAGTAGTAAGAGAAGTTGGTGGACATGGAATAGGTCTTGAATTTCACGAAACCCCATTTGTAAGTTATGTAATTAAGAAGGGAACAGGAATGGTCATGGCACCGGGCATGGTATTCACAATTGAGCCAATGATAAATGCGGGACTTCCAGACATATATATAGACGAGGGCAACAACTGGACAATATATACAGATGATGATTCGTACTCAGCACAGTGGGAAATAATGGTGCATGTGACTGAGGACGGATATGAGGTTATGAGCTACTAAAAGTTTGTGTATATTCGCAGATGAACACAAACAATAAAACAGACACAACACATCCGTCCTGACAGGACATACAACAATAAGTGAAAAGCTCCATATACTGTAGTGATACATGTATATGGAGCTTATTTTATGATGATGACACAACAGGTTCCGGCGATGTGCTATGTACCGTGGCAGCGTTGGGATGAATTATATGAGCCTTCGCGGGCAATTATGAGGGGGACTATGTTTCCTGTACTTGATAAACCATTTACAGGAGGCAGGTCATGAATTGTTGTAATAATATTAGAAATGAAAAAGCTATGATTATGAAGAATATTTATGAGCTTGGCTTTGCACTTGTTGAAACTATGCTTTATCTTGATACCCATCCGGATGATGCTGCAGCTATTGAATATTATGCAGAGATTAAGGATAAATATGTACAGTTTATGAAAAAATATTCAGATTATTATGGACCTCTCAGCATGGAATATATGGTGAATGACAATTATTGGATGTGGGTGGCAACACCTATGCCATGGGAATACAAGGGAGGTATGTGATATGTGGAATTATGAGAAGAGACTTCAGTACCCGATTAATATAAAGAATTGTAATCCTACACTGGCGGCAATGATTATTTCGCAGTATGGTGGACCAGATGGTGAGCTTGGAGCATCAATGAGATACCTTTCACAGAGATATTCCATGCCATACAGGGAGGTTGCCGGATTGCTGACTGATATAGGCACGGAAGAATTAGAACATTGATGTTGTATGTGGTTGAAAATCCCCTGAAACTGCGGGTTTACAGTTTCAGGAAAATCTCTAATCTAAAGGGATTATCAACATATCGACCTATTCCCGGAAGGGAAGGACTGTCGTTGTAATACATGATTTTGTCGATACATGATTTTAGAAGTGTGTTCTTGTCGGCGGCAGATATGGTGTCGTCGTCAAGCGCTTCAAGACATTCACGGAAGCGCACCAGGCGTTCCTGATAATCTACTAACTGTGATGTGGAAGATTCTGCTTCATCAAGCTTAAGTTGTGCAATTGATATCTGTTCAGCAAGTTTTGCATTACGCACAACAAATTCTTCTTTGGTGTATATACCGTCCTCGTAGGCGTCTTTCTGCCTCATGTCTTTTTCTTTTAATTTCTTTAATTCGCCTTTAAGGTTAGTAATCATTGCTCTATGATATGCAATGTCTGTTTCGTCTTTGTTATTCACCTTGACTTCAAAATCTTCAATAGACTGTCTTAGAGTTTCCTTTACTCTGTCAATAACTGCATCATACATAACTGATTTAGTATGGCAGTTTGATTGATTATTACACAAAAAGGAAACAGACACGGATCCATACTTTTTATCAACAGTACGCTTTCTTGACATTGCGTGTCCGCATGTTCCGCAATATAACAATCCGGCAAGAGGATTTAAAAGCTGGACATACCTCTTGATTCTTGGCGTTCTGTTACGCTTTGCCTTTGCAGCATAGAATAATTCATCACTTATTATTGCCGGGTGCTTACCAGGAACACTTATATATTCGCTCTGGCGGGGACGCGTCCTGACAATGGTATCATTCTCCCATTTCTTGATAGTTTTCCTTCTGTTCCAGACAACTCTTCCGATATAGGTTTCATTAGCAATCATGCAGGATATGGCAGCAGGACTCCATTCAGCGGAGCGTCTTGGTTTATAGCCAGCCATATCAAGCGCATGTGCGATATTCCTAAAACCGTAATCTTTATTAACATATAAATCAAACATAAGCCTGATGGCTTCTGCTTCCTCAGGAACAATCTCAAGAGTGTAATATTTTTCTTTTCCTGTGCCGACGCAGATTTTTCTGTATCCGTATGGCGCAGAATTACCAATAAAGTTACCGGCTTTAACAGAAGCAATGCGGCCACGATTAAGAATCTTCTTTGTGTATTCCAGATAATCATTACCACGCGTCAATTCCATCTCGAAGAATTTTCTGTCGTACTCGTCAGATAAGTCATATGTCTTAGGCGGCGTAATTACTGCAGTGTTGGTGTATCGAAGAGAATTGATTATGTGGCCACAATCCTGCAGATCACCACGGGACAATCTTTGTGGCTCAACAACAAGCACGCCTGACACCAAACCTGTCTCTAATATCTTCATTACATGCTGCATAACAGGACGGTCCTTAATTGTCTCTCCGGACACAACCTCTCTGTATATTCTGTCTTCCGGAATGCGCGCACCCCATTCTCTTACGGCGTATTCCTGCAATATGTTCTCATGCCGGGAAAGTACTTCCTCAACGGTAGTTGCCGGATCATCTGACCGGGACTTTCTCAAATAGATAATTACATGTTCAAAATCAGCCATATTATAACCACTCCTTAATTAAATATATTGAAAAAAGGGTATAAAAATAACACCTTGCATGGAAGGTGTCTAAAATGGTATAATATAGCTTGCTTAAGGCGATTATACCATAAGGGAAATCTTTTTGTTTTTAGATACCTCTTATGCTTGGTCGGATAAAAAGTCTCTGTCTGCAAACAGGGGCTTTTTATTTTTACCCTGATATTATTAATTTAACCTATCCTTGTGCATAATAAGCACAGGAGGTGAAAATGAAAATCCTTACCTGGCAGGCACGAAACGATAAGAGAATATCGCTTGTTAAACTGTCACAAATGACAGGCATAAGCAAGAGTACTCTTAATAATATTGAAAATGAAAAAGTTTCTCCTACCATGGCGGAACTGGAAGCCATTGCAAAAGCCCTTAATGTTAGAATAACAGACCTTTTCGATAGCGATTATAAGTAAATTTCCATAATTCTGGAAATATTATGCAAAAATGACAAAAATTATTGCATTAATGTTATAGTACAGAAAAGGGGGACATGCATATGGATTATAAAAACCAAATAATCAAAATGGTAAGTAACATTAATGAAGAGAGATATCTCAGATACATATATGTACTTATCAGAGAACTATTAGGCGAAGCTGTCTAATAATTAGCCGGGTGAAAAAGCCCGGCTATTCTTTTACTTGGAATTATGTAAATCATCAATACCACACAATTCTTTTGCTCTCTTCTCCAGGTACTGCCATTCTTCAACACTTAAATTAGAAAGTATCGAAATAAGCCTGTTCTTAAAAGAGTCTGATTCCTCATCAAGAAGCTGCTTAGTCAGTCTGGCAATATCAGCATTCCTATCAGTAGGTAAGAACATTTCGCCGGTGCCGTTACGCAGCCATTCCTCATTTACATTGAATTCTCTACACAAAACCTTAACTGATTGCTCTGAAAGGTTTCTGTTTCCGTTCTCAATCAATGAAATATAGTTTTTGGTTAAGCCTAATTTTTCAGCGAATATGTCTTGCGACATTCCCAACACTTTTCGCAGGGCTTTAATTCGTTCGTTCAAATTACTTGCCTCCTTTCAAAGATACAATAACACCAAAATCACACAATGTCAAACATTTTTAAATAAAATGGATTGACATGTATAACAATGTGTGATATTGTAATCATACAAAGTCAAACAGAAAGGAGTGATAAATCATAATCGCCTTAGCAATCATACTATTAATTTTAAACTTCATAGCCTCACATTTTATTTTTGAAGAGGCTTGCGACTGGTTAGCTGTAGCAATGGCTCTGGTAGACGGCATTTTCGTAATAGTATTCTGTAGTCTAAGAGGATAAGGTTAGACAACAAACCAAAGGAATAGTTAAGCTGATTTTCTGATTCAACACTGGAAAAACTTGAATCAATCCAAGTAGCGTACACTCTGTACACATTGCAATAACAATCTTGAGAGATTGTTTCGAGGTAATGAAGATTATTACTAAGAATGTCAAATATTTCTTTGATTTCTTCAATACTCAAATCGGTAAGCTTTCTGGTTGAAAGCATTTTAGTGCAGTAAATACGATAAAAGGGAACATACAACTTATTAAGTCTTTCCATATCAATATCAAGCTTGAACATGGCTATATCCTTTTTGTGATTAAGGTACACAACGAAGAAAGTGCCGAACATAGCAATAATAGCTACGATATCTGAAAGCATGGTATCACCTCCTCTGCTGTAATAATCAGTCCTGGTACGACTGTTATGGTTATTATAGCAGAAGAGTAGACGAAACAACAAACAAGGAAAGAAAGGAGACTGCAGTGGAGATTATATCTACAGATATCACTTTAAATACAAATGAAGAAAATACAGTTGTGCGCTTAGATCTGACGGAAGAACAGTACAAAGATATCATAGAAAAATATGGCACGAAACATGTAATTACAAGGACGTACAAAAAGATGCCATACGAACTTGATAATAAAAATCTTTTTTTTAAGTATGATATCCGCACAGAAGCACTTGAAAAATCAATATTAATTACAGAAGGATTGGCTACGGCTATCCAAAAAGCAATGTTAAAAAAAGGCGCCTTCCAGTTGGAATTAACATACAACCCAGAAGACGCTATAGCCAGAGTGACTATTTATCTCCCTGATGAATCAACTTCAAGTGACAATTCTCAGGAAGCTTAAGCGGTATGAGATATTCAGAACTTTCTAACTCAAACTGGATATGAAAGACATTATCCGGATAATGATAAGCACCTGTTACAGTCTGCTGATTAATACGCTCTATTATAGCGGCTCTTTCAGAAGCAGGTAATTCTGATATCTCTATTTCGTAAATACTAAGCGACATATAACCCCTCCTCTCATATGTACTAGGGAATGGCAGTTCCCAGTGAGTTCATTATAACAGAGGAGGAAAGAAAAGGAAAAAATTAAAAAGCTAGTGCAGAAAGGAACAGCATGGAAGCGAATGTATTTATTAAAACAGAAGAATGCGAAGCCTGCATAAAGGAAATTGAAGAAGCTCTGGAAGAGTACAAGGAATGCGTTGATGAACTTAAGAAGTTAGAAACTGCTCAGGAAGGAGGAGTGACAGATGGAAATGCCATGTATGATTGACTTTAAAGATAAAAAGGTAGCGGATATTTGCTCAAGAATGCAAAAAGCATCTAAAAAAATCACAAGCGCGGCATACAAGCTGGAGTGGTTGTTTATAGGAATGGAAACGGCTGCCGCAAACAAGGCGACAGCCACTAAAACTAATCGAGAGCGTTAAGAATATTAACAACAAGAGTTGTGGTTGCCTCGATTAGCCTATTGATATCCCCAACAGTAGCCGGAGCATTTGAACTGGCGTTGCTTGGGTGTGCATTGCTGACAAATTGGCTAAGAGCCTCTTCTATAGCAGTTTTATCCATAATATATCCTCCTCTCATATGTACTAGGGAATGGCGGTTCCCAGTGAGTTCATTATAACAGAGGAGGAAAAAAAGGAAAAAATTAAAAAGCTAGTGTAGAAAGGAACAGAGATGAGAGATAAAGAAAAATTAGAAAAACTCATGAATACAAACTGGTCAGGCGATACCTTGGAAGGAGTTGTAATTAAGTATGAGAAAGAAGAATCATTATCTATCAGGGCTGCTAAACATTTCTTTGATTTGGCAACAGTCAAAGGTAAAGAAGCATATAAATGGCTGGTAGGTGAAAGGGAATTCATGAGAAATAAGATTAGTGACTTATTTCAGGAACAGGAAGTTGACAAGAATAAGCCACTAAAAATCATTATTGATTATGATCCGGATTATGAATATGCAACTGTTAGATTTAAAAATACGGAATATAAACCAATAGATAGTCCCGATAATAACAGGGATTATTCAACGGATACATCGTTTAAAATCCCGGAAAGTTGGTTTTAATTTCAGATAAAAGTTGTTCGTAGTAAGGACATTTATCTTGAAACTTGCACTTTGGTTCACATTCAAATCTCTTGGAATCGAAGTGTATGCATACAAAAACAACATCATTATTATCTGGACAGGTAATTGTAAAACCTCTGGTTAGGTAACCCACAGTAAGACCTCCTCTCATATGTACTAGGGAATGGCAGTTCCCAGTGAAAACATTATAGCAGAGGGGATACAACAAGTATACGAAAGGAAGTGATTTTATGTTGACAGTACAGGAGAAGCAGATAATTGAATCTTTAGCAGAAATTGTTCCAAGACTGCCAGACAGCCAGAAGCTGTATCTTCTTGGCGTAGGCGAGGGAATGGCCGTTATGTCTGAAAGACAGCAGAAGGAGAAAGAAAAGGTGATTGCATAATGAAAAAGAAAAGATATAAGAATCCGGAGAAAGCTCTGGAGACTGCTAAAAGGCTGTCTGAAAGACACAAGAAAGCATATGAAGTCTGGCCACATGGAGAGATTAAGGAAGTGTGGCCAGAAAGTAAAGAAGTTATGTGTATCAGATACGAATCCGGAACATGGTTTCATTACGATGCCGCTGGGAACTGGTGGTAATAAGGACATTCAGGTAATTAATAAATTGTATTAAAGAATCAAGGAGACGGCACATGGAGTATGTTTTAAAAAATACTACCGTATATGAGGACGGCAGCGTGGTCAATGTTCACTCTCCTATATTGACTCCGGAGGAAAGAGAACAGAGAGAAAAGCGCCTGTACAATGCAGCGGCGCAATTTGCAAGAAGCATGAAAACGGAAGAACTGCAAATGAGGTAATCATGAAGAAATTATTAGAGATAATACCACTTCTGATAGGTACATGTCTGTTAGTGGAAATGACAATAAAGGCTTTTACATATGATCCTGTCGCTCCGGTTAATGTAGTGAATTATAACACTGTCTATAACATCAAAGTCAGTGTTCCTCATGAAACACCGGAATATACGGAAGCAAAGTTTGGTAATAATGCATTTTTAACACATATAGAAAGGGTTGGAGAAATGGGAACAAAGAGTACATATACAGGATACTGCTTATATTGCCAGCAACAGGGAATGGTCACTGTTGAAGATGATGTGGCGAAAGAATATGAAGGCAGGGACGAGGATTTCAGCGCATTTCTTAATGAAGAAGCAACGAAAATATGTAAATGCGAAGCTTCAAGAGCATGGTGGAATGTTGAAAGACGCGTAAGGAAAGCAGAAGCCAGATGTCTTGAGGTTGCGGATAGTGAATATATAGGAGAAGTATTGAAGTCTTCAGTAAGACCTATTATGAAAAGTGAATTTGACAGGCTCACCATTAAAGATGGGGGAGTTACTTACAGTGTGTATCTGGATAATGACGAGAGAATTCATGTCAGGAGAGAATATAAGGTCACGGACGATAAAACGGAATAAAAAAGAGCTGCCGGAGAGCAGCTCAAACCAAGATAGACAAGCCGTGTAACGACTTAAATACATTATATTCTATTGTATTAATAAAGTCAAGAAAATCAATTAAATTATGGCTTTTTAAAAGCAAAAATAAACGCGGTCAAAGCCGCATAAAAACTTGATTGAAATAATTAACTTAAGAACCAGGAGAGACATTTTTAATATGCCATATGTAAAAGAGATATGTGTGGCAGGTAGCGTGGTAACGATAAGGAGATATCACACCCTTAGATATAACTGTAAGGGGGAAAAGAGAGAAAATAGAGAGAAGCCTACAACAGAGATGCAGAGGCTTATAAACGAGAGGGCGGCGGCAAGAAAACTGGCAGCGTCTATGAACACGAATTGGCGGGACGATACAGGAATGCTTGTTACATTCACCTATGCAAAGGATAAAAGGCCGCCCACTGTGGAAGAAATGAATAACGATATACGCAACCTGCTAAAAAATCTCCGCAAGGAGTTCAAAGGTATAGCACCACTAAAATATATATATGTCAAGGAAGTAGGAAAGAAAGGTGCGCACCATATTCATATGATTATGGATATATGCGATATGCAGATTCTAAAAAAATGCTGGCGAAAAGGACATGTTGACATTAAGCCGCTTGACAGTGACAACGATTATACACGAATAGCAGAATACTTTGTAAAGTATGCGAATAAAACCGAACAGGCATTAGGGGGGAGAATAGGCAAGCGCTGGAATTCTTCCCGTAACTTAAAAAAGCCAGTAATTATTAAAACAGTTGTAAATGCTTCAACATTTGCTGGCAAATCAAGAAAGAACACTATCAGGAAATGGGAAGACCAGGGATATTACATGGTTGTAGGTTCGGAAGTATGCGGAACATCAGAATTAGGATTTAAGTATTATGAAGTAAAATTCAGGAGGCGACAAAGTGATAAAGGTAAACATATACATAGGGGTATCGGCTAGAGGACCCGCAATAAAGAAACATGCAAGCTATATGTATGTGATAAAAGCCTGCATCAAAGATAAAGAGTGCATCAGGAACGGTAAGGGAACATTGGAAAATACAACAGAAAATCAGCTTACACTTACAGCTATTGTCCACGCACTTATGAGATTTAATAAGGGGTGCGATATCTGTATTAATACATCTAATGAGCATGTACTTAACTCATGTCGTAATGCCTGGCCGCAACAATGGGCTAAGAATGACTGGGTGAAATCTAATGGAAAACAGGTCAAAAACGCTGAATTATGGCAGCAGTACTTAAATGTAAGCAGAATGCACAACATAAGCTGGTCTGATGAAAAAGAGCATGAATTCAGCAAATGGATTGATCATGAGTTTAAGAAGATGGAGGCGGAATATGTCAGGGTATAAGGAAGAACAAATCAAAGAGAAACTTGACAGACTTGAATGGCTTCGTGAGGCGATTATATCTTATAACCCGAATAATACCGTAGAAAATACGAACATGAGAGTTTACAACCTCACAGAAGTAACAGGACATATTGCAAAACTTAAGCGGGAATTATACGAATGCCAGAATCCGGCGACATTTTAAAAACTGAAACGGCGCAAACCCGCATAAAATCAGAATTGGAGTAGCATTTTACTCCAAAACTATCTACATGATACTTATTTATCTAAGTATATATCACAGTAACTATTAATCTGGCAGCAGTCCTCCCGCTATGGGAGGAGAAAGGAGAACATGAGCGCAAGCATATTACAGAACACTAAAGAATGCTTTTTATGCCGCCTGGAAGCGGAAGAAAATGGTATATACATACAACTTCCTTCCGGTGGACTTGAAAAACATCATGTTATGCATGGTACGGCTAATCGTAAAATGTCCGAGAAGTACGGACTGACCGTGTATCTTTGCCCTAAGGACCATAGAACAGGCAAAAAGGCAGTACATAACTGCCGGGAAACGGATTTGAAATTAATCTGTATCGCTCAAAAGAAATTTGAGGATATACACGGACATGATGAGTGGATGCGGGCATTTGGAAAAAACTATATTTAATCAAGGAGGGCAAGCCGTGAAGAACACATTAGGAGACTTAAACAATTATTTATTTGAACAGCTTGATAAGCTGGGAGACGAAGATTTAACAGGAGACGAACTTGATTCAGAAATCAGGAGATCGGAAGCAATGGCAAAGGTAAGCGAGCAGATTATCAGAACCGGAGAACTGCAGTTCAAAGCTATGCAGCATATGGACGAATACGGATACGACAGACCGAAGGCAATTCCTGAAATGCTTGAGGTTCGCCCTCATCAGGGGGGGGAGTAAGTAATGAAGTGGCCGGAGGAAGTTGTCAGATGGCTGCATGATAATGTACCAGGAAGAACAACAAAACAGGTGACTGAATTAATTAAGCAGCAAGGCTTTGAAGAAAAGTACGGAATAATATTCACCGAGGACAATATCAAGGGAGCGAAAAACAGATACCACATTAAAAGCGGAACAACCCCAGGATTTCCTAAAGGGCGTTCTCTTAAATATCCTTCGGAAATGCGGGAATATATCCGCAGCATTACTCCGGGAAGAACTAAAAATGAGATTGCAAAGATGGTGTCTGAACATTTTGAAATTGAATTCACATATGCAATGTGCAAAGGATACATGGCAAGAAATGACTTACGCTGCAGCAATGATAGCAGATTCCCTAAAGGTAATGTTCCTTACAACAAAGGCAAGCATATGAGTAAAGAACAATATGAGAAATGCAAGGGTACTATGTTCAAGAAGGGTAATATCCCGGCTAATCGCATGGAAGTTGGTGAATATACTCATACTACGGACGGGTACCTGATAAGGAAAGTTAAGGAGGAAGGCAGCCAGAGAGAACGATTTGAATTTGTTCACCGGGCAACCTGGGAGAAATATAATGGTCCTATTCCCAAAGGAAAAAAGATTATATTTCTTGATAATAACAAGGACAATTGCGATATATCCAATCTGGCGCTTGTTGATGGTTCGGAACTTTTGCAATTATCAAGAAAAGGATTCAGATCTGATGAGGCGGAACGAACAAAGGCTGGCATACTTACGGTTAAGTTAAATGCAAAGGTAAAATCTGCCAAGAAAAAGAGGTAACAATGAAAGAATTTTTAATTTTAATGGCGCTTATTCCTATAGGCTGTGCAGTGGCAGCAGGTTTTCTCCTGGTTGTATGCTATATCATCAAAATTATCAGATACATAATAGACAGAGAGGAGAAATAAATGGGAATAGCAAAGACAGATTGCATTTTCATTCAGATAAAACATAGAGAATGCAGGGCATTACGGAAGCTGTACTGTTCAGCATGCGAAGATGGTAAATGCAATTTTTATAAGTCCACAAGAGATTATAACGAGGACGGAACTAAGAAAGATAATAAATGGGAGGGTGTATGAGTAGATTAACAACTCACAAAAAGGTTGAGGAAATGTCAATGATGGAATTAGCACATAATTGTTGCTATGCAGATGGAAAGTGTAACGCCAGATACAGAGATTACAATTTAGACATTGACAGTAGGCAGCTTGTAAGAAATCTTATGAAAGATATTTGCAATGTAGATTTAACTGATTTATCAGATGAAGAATTTGAGGAATATATGGGTTCTATGCTTCAGTATGAAATAGATAGTACAGTAGGATTATTAGCTGCGTTTTATCGTAACTTATGGGCTATGGCCAGATTAAGAGAAAAACTGCAGGATTATGAAGACTTAGACGAAATAGGATACTTGACATGGACTCCGGTAACAGAAAAAGCTCCGAGTGAATTCTACAATGTTCCTAACCTTTTATTATCATTCTCTGATCAATATATAGTAATGGCAGGAAGATATGAAATTGATAAGGACGGCGAAGGACATTTTTACTTAAGAAACGAAAAGACGCCTTGTGAATCAAAGGGATTACATGTTAATGCCTGGTTAAAAATGTTGCCTCCGTATGAGGAGTTAGTGAGTACAAGCAAAAATTTTGATGTCAGGAGGTAAAGATATGTGGCGCATAACAAGAGAAGACGGAAGCAGCGTTGATTTAATAAATAACACTGCAGTAATGTTATATCTGAATACTAGTGATGAAGCTGATTTCAACGAAATAACATCAATCGAAAAGATTACTAAGACAGTCACGGAAGATGTAAAACCGGAAGAGGTCAAGCGTTCTACATGGCAGCAGTTCAGAGAATGCGGAATGTTGTGGTGGATTAATATGATCTTACATACATTTGGCTGGTCCATTGTTTTAGCATTAGACGGAGATATAGTCAAAGATGCATATCCGGCAAGAGTAAAATTCCGTGGATTTTCTACAAAAAATAATACGGAAGGATACATAAAAGTTAGCCAGTACATGAAAGAAAATGCAGGAATCTTACTTGAAGAGGCAAAAGAATGAAAGACTGGACAGGAAACGGGAACAGCATTTACAAGACCTTAGGGGCGTCTAATCACACGGAAAAGGAAAGACAGAAAAATGATTATTACGCGACAGAACCACATGCAACAGAACTTTTGTTAGAAAAAGAGAAATTTTCTTCAAATATATGGGAATGTGCATGTGGGGGGGGTCACATTTCTGATGTTCTTAAGGAAAATGGATACACAGTACATAGCACAGATTTGATTAATCGTGGATATGAAGGAACTGTAATTGAAGATTTTCTTAAGACAACTCACATAAATGCAATGGATATAATAACCAACCCTCCATATAAATTTGCGAGGGAATTCGTCGAACATGCTCTTGATATTTCTATCCAGGGAATAAAGATTGCAATGTTTTTAAAGCTTCAATTTTTGGAAGGAAAAGCAAGAAGAAAACTGTTTGACGAGAATCCACCCAGGATCATATATGTTTCAAGCGGAAGGCTGCTATGTGCGAAGAATGCTGAATTTGAAAAAATGAAAGCCGGCGGAGGTTCAGCCGTTGCGTATGCATGGTTTATCTGGGAAAAGGGTTATAAAGGAGATACGGTTGTTAAGTGGATTAATTGAGAGGTAACAAATCAATGAGCAGAATAAATCTGCTGAACTAGGAAAGAAATATGGCAAAACACACAAAACAAGAATTACATCAGTGGCAAGCGTTACCGTTGGAAATAAAAATTTTAATGACGGCAGAGAGAATAAGGAACTGGGTAAACGAATTTGGCGAAGAAGGCGTGTATCTGTCGTTCAGCGCCGGCAAGGATAGCACAGTTTTAGGTCACATAATTAGAGATGTTTGCGGATATAAAAACATACCTTTTGTGTTTGCGGATGTTCCGACACAGTATCCAGAGTTGAAGCAGTTCGCCAAGACATTTGACAATCTTGTGATTTTGAAACCCAAAATTTCATTTGCACAGGTTTGTGAAAGGTATGGTTTTCCAATATTTTCAAAAGAAATATCAGAATGTATTGCTGATAGCAGAAAGTACATTAGAATCATTACAGCCAGCCAGCCAGCCAGCCAGAGGTTCCGTTTGCTTATCGAATAGCCGACTTGATAGGAATAGACAGGAGAGCAGACAAAGAAAACAAATTATTTACAAATTTGAAGATGGGAAATATCCCTAGCGAAGTTTTGAAATCACCTATAAGAGTGAAACAGCTATTCGGTGTTAAATGTGATGAATTTGGTAGTATGTATGACAGGTCAAAGTATCTGTTTATGTTAAATGCACCATTTGAGGTATCTAATCAATGTTGTAAAGTGATGAAGAAACAGCCTATGCACCAATATCACAAAGATACAGGCAGAGTACCTATTACCGCTCAAATGGCTAGCGAAAGCAAATTAAGAACTTCACAATGGTTGCAAAATGGCTGTAATGGATTTGATTTGAAAATCCCAACAAGTAATCCTATGGCATTCTGGACGGAACAAGATGTATTACTTTACATAAAAGAAAATGCTGAAAGCATGTGCAAGTCAAGAATAAATGAAAATAAATTTGTTATGTTTTATGGAGACAGGATTGTTTCAAGAAAAACAGGCGCAACCATTAAAGATAAAGAGTTTTATTTGCCAATATGCTCCGTATATGGCGAGGTGGTAACAGATTATGAAGCTATGGGGCAATGCGAAAATCAGATGTCACTTGCGGATTTTGGAATTTTTGATGATGAAAGATTATTAAAAACAACAGGCTGTCAAAGAACAGGTTGCGTGCTGTGCGGTTTTGGTTGTCACCTAGAAAAAGAAAGCAGATTTATGAGGCTGAAAGAAACGCACCCTAAATTTCATAATTTGTTGCATGTTCTAAAAAATAACGGCGTCACATACGCAGAGGCTATTGATTGGATTAACGAACACGGGAACATGCATATTAAGTATTAAGGAGGACGATGCCGGAATGAGTGATTTAATCAGTAGAGAACAGCTTATAAACAAGCTGAATAGTACAGGAACAAATATTACATTTGACCTTCCTGTAGAAGAAATACTTGGAGAAAATGTTGATTTAGACGATTTTGCCACATTAATGCAAGATGCAATACAGGCATATAGGAAAATGGTTATAGATACTATTAAGAATATGCCTACAGAATCCAGTCGGGATAAAGTTACAAAACAATTGCCGGCAGTCCCTACAGGCACTTATGCGGATACATATTTGAAGAAAATGGCACGATCCGAAGCAATTGGATATCATAAAAGATTAGAAAATAAATATCTCGAAGCAATTGAAACAAACGATTTGGAATCGGCTGCGGAAATATTAAATAAATTAAAGGCGGGTATCTGAGAATGAGTGAAATTCTTGTAGGTGCTTATACATATTCAGATTCATATTTAAAGCAATTGAGGAAAGCTGAATTGATTGAACATTACAGAAGAGTGGAAGAAAATTGGTTCAATGCCATTGAAACAAATAATATCCAGTATGATAATTGCAAGACATTACTCAAAAATGAAAGGGATAAGGCTATAGAGGAATCCAAAGAAGCTGTAGCAAAGGCAATATGTATAGGCTGTGGATATCTCAAAGGTACAGAATGTACATATACTGGACAGAATTGTAGAACTAGTAAACCAATGTTAGAAGTAGCCATGAAAGCATTAGATAAATTAAAGGCAGGTGATTCATGTGGACCGGATATTAAATAAATGCCCTAAGTGTGGCAGCAAGTTACAATTCAGTAATTTAATGCAATTTACGCGGGACTACACAATTAAGAGGAATGGCAGGCTGTCCGCAAAAAGCACTAGATCTGATGATTGCCCTATGGACGCATCATTTGTTGCATGCACCTCATGCGACTTTGTTACAAATTGTGACGGAGAATATAAAGATTATGAGAGAAGAATACAAGTATATAGCCAAGATGGCGTAATGATGTATGACGAAAAATTTTTTGATAGGAGAACAGAATGAGCAGAATATATATTAGTGGACCTATAACAAATGTTGACCATTACATGGAAAGATTTTGTGATGCAGAGAAACGATTAAGAGAGCAGGGATACAGCGTAATGAATCCGGCCAGAATATTGAAATGCATGCCTCCTGATACCACATACAAGGAATTCATGCAAATGTCAATTACTATGTTAAAAATGTGTGATCAAATATATATGCTTAAAGGCTGGGAAAAGTCATGCGGTGCAAATCAGGAATATGGATACGCGCTGGCATGTGACATGATTATAGAGAGGGAGGCGTAAGTATGGGAGGACCATTTAATGACAGAGAATATATGCTGCTCCGTTCTGCAATTGCAAGGGAACAGGAAGCGTGTTCAACAGTTGAAGAGGAAGGAGAACTGACAGCCATTCTTAAAGACATAGAAGACAAGATATATTATATGCAGCACCCTGATGAAAAGGTTGCCGTGTGTGCAATACAAGGTTTTGCTACAGACTGCAGTCTGGCCATAGCGGAAGAAATTGTTAATATGCAGAGGGACCCTCAAATAGCAGAGAATGCAAGAACAGGATACAGATTCGGACTGGGAGTGGCCAGGAGCATTGTAAGAAAACTTGAAGAAAAGGCAACAAAGCGCAGGGAGTAAAGTATGATAGACGAAAAATTTACAAGAGAATGTGCAGATGTATATTGTATAGCATTTGAGCAGGCACGCAAGCGGTGCAAGAATGATGTTTTATCTATGCAAGCAGCACAAGTAGTTCTGCAGTCTCATATTGTGGTTCATTGTAATCCGGAAGAAAGACAGATAAAAGCTGCAGAAGAAATTGCAGAACGCAGGGCAGAAGAAAAAATTTTGAAGAGCATGCAAAAACAATATAAGAAGATGCAGGAGGAAAAAGTTGAACAGGACAAGAAAAGTAAAGGAGAGACGGAATGAGTTTGCAGGCGTTCCAACCCTGACAATATGCCAGAGTATCCAGCTACTAATCAACGAACTGGCCGAAAGAGATATTTACATAAAAGATTTTGATAACAAGGAGAAAAGCCTTAAGCAAATACAATACATAGGCGGTAAATTGTATTACCTGTCAGAATAGGAGCAAATATGGATAAGACGAAAGGGCTTTCAGACGAGGCAAGAATCCTTGATGATTTTTTGAAGCAATATAGAGTATGCATTAACAGAAAACACGCATTAGAAGCAAGAGAACAGGACATTATAAGAGAATTTGATATGCCTCTTAATGCACCGGTTAATGATGGAATGCCGAGAGGTTCGGGAGAAAATCTCGGCGCCGCCTCTCTGCCTTTACAACTTGATGAAATTCAGACAAGAATCAAAGAGTCAATAAAAGAATGTACTAAGGCATATTTGAAAGTTGATGATGTTATATCTTATCTGGGAGAGAATACAACAGAACGCGCCATTTTAGAAAGAAAATACATAGACCGCCAGGGCTGGGCTGATATATGCAAAATGGAAATGTTGTCAAAGACTCCGGCCACTCAGTATTGGCGTAACGGTCTGTATACTTTGTTAGAATTCGCCAGAGTGCAAATGATTGTTATGGAACATAAAAAGATTATGGAGAAAAGAATATATGGATAATATGACAATTTGCGAGAAACACAGAGAATATCAGCATATTTTTTATCTTGAAAAAATGTTAAAAGAAGCAGGATACCCGTATTTTTTTAATTTTAACCGTGATTATCCGGATATTATCTGGGGTAAATATGAAATGCAAATTGATATAGAGCAACGCGCAGGATTTAAAAAGCCTATGTTAGAAATTTTTTGCGACGGTGGGCTATTAAAACTTTGTGACTACAGAGAGAACCAGACGCCGGAAACGGCACAAGGAAAATTTTGTGACGGGCTTACATCTGAAGACTGCATGCAGATCATAGAAAAAATTTTTAAAAAACATAAATAGCACACCATAGCACCGCACAGAATGTTAATATAATCATGACTGATATGGATATCAAAACTGCACGATTTACCCTCTTAGAGGACGGACTACAAAAGCCCGTCCTTTTTCGTGTTAAAAATTCGGGCTTAACACGCATAAAATCAGAATGTGAGAGGGATTTTGTTAATAAAATGTGGAAAAGTACAGGGAAATGTTAAGAAATCCGCATAAAATCAGAATACGGGGAGATTTTTTGTGACAGGATTTTTGGATAATTTTTTGACCGGGCATGACCAGGTAATTGGCAGCAGTTTTTGACAGCCTAGGTACATAGTCGCATGTATGCCGAGATACATGGTCGCATGTCCTGCCTGAAATAAATAAATACATGGCAGCAGATAATAAAAAGCCCGCCGGATGAGCGGGCTATATTTATTATAAAAACGACATAAACAACTCATTATCACCGGCATAATCAGAAATAAATTTTTCAGCTTCTTCATATGCGCTGCATGTGAACACGGTTTTATATGATGATTTTTCAATGACTTCAATTTTCATGTCGGAAACTTTTTTGACGCCGTCGCTATCTACAAAAAGCCCGTCGGAATCGTATTCGTTTGATTCAATGTAATATTCACTCACGGCGAAATAAGCACCGCCTGAGTTGCTTAATTTCCAAATGCGTGTATTATATTTTGAAAGCTCTTTTTCTGCGTCTTCCAGAGTGTCAAATGATTTTATTGTTTCAGGCGCTACATCAAGCGCACCAATAGCACAGCCGCAATTAATATTCTTTCTGTCTGCAAACTTAATTTCAACATCTTTTCTTAAAATTTCATACTTTCTCATAACTTTTCACCTTCGCGCCATCTGGCGCGCCTTTCTTAAAATATTTTTATTCCCATGATTTTTTAGCAACATCTTTTTCAAAAACTGCGCTGCTGTGTTCCTTTGCCAGCTCTTCAAATTTTTTGAATGCCTGGCGCCTTTCTGATCCGGCAAATGTAAGCCGGTCTTTTTCTGTTTCGTGGCCGTCCGTGAGATTTACAGAGTAAAATATTATATAATACGCAACTTTACCGCCGTATTTTTTGACACGCTGCAATAATATTTTTTCGCGGGTTGGGGAAGTAGCAAGATAATTATATCTATCAACAAGCCCCATCTTGTAAGCCTTAAGCATTGCAATATTTTTTTCGAGCCTTTGAATATCTGCGTCGGCTCTGGCCATGTTCCGCACAACCTCATCACATGTATATATATTTGACGGGTGATTCTCAAAAATATGTATTGTGCGCTCTGCCGGCGATTCAGAATAAGAGCCATATCTTGTGAACAACTCTTTAAATAAATTTTCCTGCTTCTCCTTTGTGCAGGTGTCCGCATCAGGACACCCACAACATGGAATTCTTTTATTACAAATATCTATCATGCAATTCTAACCTCCTTTAATGCTTCGCTTGGGTCTTCCTTGAAGATAAAGCTATGCGTAAATTTTGAATAGTAGCCGCCCAACTTTTTAATCTCATTGTTAAGCTTTATATAATTGTCACGACTGAGATTATCAAGCCACTTAACAAGATATATTTTTTCGCCGGTCTTTGTGTGCTGTGATTCCTGGATTGTGTAAGCCTCTCCGCTTGTGCTTATCTGCTCCGGCTGCTCTGGGGTAGTTGCAGGTGTTGCGGTTGCACTCTTGATTCTTGCAACCTTTTCAACCTGTACACAACTATCAAATTTGCAACCGAAATAATAAAAATTAACATTAAAATAATCAATCTGGCCGTCGCAATCTTCGTAATTGTATGACTTAACAAATGCGTCAACATCATCAATAACACTCTGGAAATAATCACTTTTGATAGCGTAAAATGTGCTATCTGCAACGGCTTTTTCGTATGCGTTGTATACATCTTCATCAAGCCAGCAATCAAGATTAAAATATCCGTTAGCTCTAAGCTTCTTCATCATATCGCTAACATTATCTCTGTATCTATCCCAACCGTCTACAACCTCATGAAGACCCTCGGCTCTTAAATCCTCCGCTGTCTTGTACATTTTATCGGCAAACTCTTTGATCTCAACATGCAACTCCTGACACATAGAAGCATATGAAGTTCTTACGCTAAATTTGCAAGTTGGGTATTTCTCTTTTACATACTTACGAACAATAACAGCGATTTCCTTAAGTGTTAAATTGGAATCGTAACGGCTGCCCTCCCAACCAAAAGCTGTATAAAAGTTTCTTCTTGTACCCTGAGCGGTCTCTTTCTTCTCCTCTTCTGTAATTGTCTGGTCCTTATTCTTCCAGATTCTGAATGCGATATCGTATTCCTGATTGATCTCCTGCATTGTCTCAAGATTTCCGCCGTTGTCTGGGTGATTCTTCTTAAGTAAATCTCTGTAAGTCTCTTTTAATTCCTTATAACTTCTAACATTCTTAAAATATCTCATAATTAATACCTCCGTAAATGAATTTCGTTTATCTTTATCTGCAATATAAACCATTTTAATTTAGTTGTCAATACATAAAATAAATTATTTTCGTTTGACTTTACGCACAAAATAAATTAATATGGTTTATATCAAGAGAAAGGGGAACATATAACATGAATTATAAAATGACATTTGACTACATAGACAACAACCAGATAAAAGATAATTATAAAACGCTGCTGAAATCAAAAGGCTTCACAATGAAGAGGGCTTCTGAATTAATAGGACTGTCAACTCCTCAACAATTAAATAATAAATTTAACAACAAGCGTTTATCATTGGAGGACCTCGCGGCCGCTCTTGATGCCGTAGGCTGTACACTCGAAATATCATTTAAAGAAAAGGCGGGGAATTAAATCCCCGCCTCTGCTTCAAATTGTTCTATCTCTTCCCAGGTAAAACCTAAAGCATGCAACCTGTCCGCCTGATCAGCACAGAAGCAAGAAACTTCAAAAGAGAAATCTCTTAAAAACAATCTGCAAACTGTCTTGTAAGACTCTACAGCCTTGGCCTTTATAAATTCGTCAATCTGTTCTTTATTCTTGAAATGTATCCCGTCTATGTAATAACCTTTGTATTGTCTCATAATACCCACCTCCTAAAGTGTATTAGCAAATTCTATAACCTGCGCCTCGTTTAAATGATCCTTTACAACCTCATCACCTTTATATAATTCATATTCGTTTTCAATAGTTCCGAAGAATCCGTCAAACTGGTTATCTATATAATAACCGTTATTCTCTAACTTTTTGATTGCGTCTCTCATATCATTTCACCTTAGCCTCTGCGGGCTTCCTTTCCTGTTGTTGATTATAAAATAATCTAATATTAGAATATTGTCAAGTGTTTTTATTCAAATTTTAGAATAATTTTAATTGACTTTTAAAAATGCATATAATACTATTAATACAGAACCAAGAGAAAGGAGACGGCGCAATGATAAAATACAAAGTTGATGTATTCCAGAAACTAAAAGAACATGGTTTCAATCAAGCGAGGATTCAAGGCGAGAAGCTACTACCGGCGCAGACAGTCCAGAATATAAAAGCAGGTAAAAGCATCACATTAGAAACACTAAACAAAATATGTATTATGTGCAAGTGCCAGCCTGGGGATATAATCGAAGTAATACCAACAGATCAAGAAAAAATAAAATATTATTGACAATATTCTAAAAATAGAATAATATGCAATTGCTGAAAGACAATAAGCCGATAGGCAGAAAGGAGAAAGCAAATGCATATACAATACAAAAAGCAGGCGGTAAAATATATTAATACTTGCGATAAGCCAACAAAGAACAGACTAAAAGAAGCTATTGAAAAGCTCCCACTTGGAGATATAAAGAAATTATCAGGGTATGACAAAGAATACAGGCTTAGAGTTGGAGATATTCGCGTATTATTTACGATTGAAGACGAATCAATAATAATTAATAATATTTTACCAAGAGGACAAGCATATAAAAGAGTTTAGGAGGTGCAGAAAATGAGCAAAGACTTATTAAAAAATATTATTGACTTAATACCTGATGAAGACATTGATACAATATACAAGGTCGTTGTTAAATTCATACCAGAAGATAAGCCAACCCAGGACGAAATAAAAGCAATTGAGGAAGCGAAAGAGGACAGCGGGGAATTGATAGACCATAACAATATTGACTGGAATTAATCCAGAAATTCAAGGGCGGCATTATTGCCGCTCTTTTTAAATTCTATAATATCCCTGTCTCCTCTCTGCCTCTACACCCTCAGGACAACAGCAGACGGCGACAGCCTCACGGCATCAGCTCCGCCCTGGTCCATATACCGGAGAGGACAAAGCACAGCAGAAGAAGAGCGGCAGAGAACACAACCAGGAACAGCAGAAGCCAGACACACAGAAGCCAGACACAGCAGACGGCGACAGCTCCACCATATAGCCAGGAAGCAAGGAAGAAGGGAAGAGAACCAGGAAGAGAGACGGCATCAGCTCCGTTTACAAAACGATAAACGATACACACAGAGCAGACAAAGAAGGTCAAGCGCCTTTTCTGTCTGCTCTTTCTGTTTCTATGGATCCATAACGGCAGCAGCTAGGTACAAGGGGGAGACCTGGCAGCAGGCAAGGAAGACAGGGAGAGACGGGACACAGCCGGAGACAGTAGCAGACACAGAAGGGACAAGGACAGCAACCACCACACAACAGCAGCCAGACACACAGAAGCCAGGCATGGCAGCAGACGGCACAGCCTCAAGCCTCCGGAGACTCTCCGATCCGGCTCAAAGCGACTACACGACTACTAAAAGGGTTAGAATGAAAGTGCGTAGGTACTACCCAGCCCCACCCCCCTATGCGGGTCAGAGAAAGGCGCATTAATTCCGCCGATAAAATCAAAAAATAATTTCGCATTTCGTTACGCAATGGGGTAAAAAATGCATGTTAGCACGCAATAGCACTAGCATTCATGATATTTTGATATTGTGAAAAAATATAAAAGGGGCTGATTACTACGGCAGGAAGACCAAGAAAAAAAGAATTATGCGAATCAAAAGAAATTGCAGAATTGTTCGGTGTAACTGTGCGCAGAATTCAGCAGCTTACACAGGACGGGGTAATATCCAGCGTTCAGGTTAAGGGAGAGAGGGGAAGACGATATGAGAAAGACGAGACAGTTAAGACTTATATCAAGTACCTTTCCGACAAGGCAAATGGCAAAGCAACATCTAAAGGTGAAGCGGAATTGAAGGAACAGAAATTAAAAGTTGAAATAGCGCTGAAAGAATCTCAAAGAGATTTACATGTGTTACGTACAGATATTGCGGCAGGAAAGTATATAACCGTTGAAGAGGTTAAACTTGACTATAGCCGCTTTTTTGTTGCCTTCAAAAAATTTGCATTATCCCTTCCTAACAAGATTGCATGGCAGGTTGCCGGTTCTGTTGAACCGACAGAATTAAGGCGTATTGAAAACGAAATGCAACAGGAGGTAAAGAGGCTGCTTAATAGTTTCGTTGTATCTGCTGTTGTGGAACGGGAAAATGATGAGGAAGCCTAAGAAACTATCTGTAACCCAGTATCAATACGACGCCTTGCAATTAATGCTGCCGCCTGAACAAATCACGGTCTCTGAATGGGCGGGGAAATATAGAATGCTTGACTCTAAATCGTCTGCAATACCAGGACCGTGGAATAATGAAATAACGCCATATCTTACAGGCGTTATGGACGAGTTCAACAATTACGAAACATCTAAAATCATATTTGTTAAGCCTACTCAGGTGGGCGGAACAGAAGCTTTACAGAATATGATTGGCTATATTGTTATGCAGGACCCGGCACCAACAATGATTGTCTATCCTACAGAAACACTTGCTAAATCAATATCAGAAAACAGATTACAGCCAATGTTAAGGGCGACACCAGAACTGGCAAGAAGGTTTGATGAAAATTCACAGCTTCTTGAATTACAGTTTGACGGCATGTACTTAACATTGGCTGGTTCTAATTCTCCATCAGGTTTAGCGAGTAAACCTATTCGTTTCGTGTTGATGGACGAGGTTGACAAATATCCGGGAACCAGTGGCAAGGAAGCTGATCCTATTAAACTTGCGACAGAGAGAACGAAAACATTCCATGACAAGAAAATATATATAACAAGCACGCCAACTCTTAAGACTGGCCATATCTGGAAAGAAAAGGAAAGCGCAGATATAGAAAAACATTATTTTGTTCCATGCCCTCATTGCGGGGAGTACATAGAACTTAAGTTTTCTAATATCAGATTTCCGGACGAAGAAGGAATGACTTATGCCGATAGAGCGGAATTTGCAACTTATATATGCCAGGAATGCGGCTGCGCAATAACTGATGCAGATAAAAACAATATGATACGTCATGGAGAATGGCGCATAGTACGCCATAATACTCAATATGTCCGTTCTGTTGCATTTTGGATTAACACATTGTACAGCCCTTTCGTAAGATGGGCTGATATTGTGAAAGAATTCCTTACAACAAAAGACGACCCGGATCTATTTCAGAATTTTGTAAACTCATGGCTGGCTGAACCGTGGGAAGATACAAAACTTAAGACAAGTGCAGAACTTGTACTTGAGAGGCAGACAGAACTGCCAGAGTATGTTGTTCCTTCATGGGCGAAAATATTAACTGGTGGAGTAGATGTTCAGGAAACCTCACTGTACTGGTCAATAAGAGCCTGGGGGGATTATCTCACCAGTCAGAATATTGCACACGGTCAGGTTCTATCATTCAATGATATTGATAACATTATGAACGCTGAATATCTCAATGAGAACGGCGAGCCTATGATTGTTAATTTATGCCTGGTTGATTCAGGAGACCAAACAGATATTGTGTACGACTTTTGCGCGACACATTCCGATTATGCATTACCGGTGAAGGGTTCTTCTCATGCACAGCTATCAAATTATAAATTGAGCAAAATAAACAGGACTGACAGCCGGGCTATGGGTACAACACTTGTACTTGTAGACAGTGGCGCTTATAAAGACATGATTGCTGGACGAATGCAGAGAGACAACGGGCGTGGAAGCTGGATGGTGTATTCTGGTTGCGATATGGAATATGCAAAACAGGTTACAGCCGAGCATAAGGTTAATGTCAAACATGGCAACACTGTTAAGAAAGTCTGGCAGTTAAAAACAAGTCATGCAGATAATCACTATCTGGATACAGAAGTGTATAACGCAGCGGCAGCAGATATATTAGGCGTTAGACAGCTTCATTTGATGAAAGAGGAAGATGTATCAGTTCCTGAATATAAGCCGCCGGAGGAACAATGGATTACAGAAAATGACAATTGGTTAGACCGATAGGAGGAACATTATGGCAGATAATTCAACAAAGGAAATGCTTGACAATGTGAATGGCGCTATTAATGCGATTGCCAGCGGTGGTCAGAGCTACAAGATAGGCTCTAAGAGTTTAACGCGTGCAGACTTGAAGCAATTGTATGATATAAAAAACGATTTAACGGCGCAGCTTGCAGCCCAGAACAATAACGGATTGTTCGACGACTGCTATGTTGCAGAATTTAGTGGAAGGTAGCATATGGGATTTATAGACAGTATTGTTGCAGCAATATCTCCTAAGGCTGCATATGAAAGAGAAATATATAAAATTGCCGCTGATGGCTTGAGATCATTAGATAGTTATGATGCAGGTTCGTATGAGCGTAATAACAGAAATTGGAATGTTACGAATGAATCGGCGGAAATAACTGACAGATACAGCAGAGATACTATCAGGGCAAGAGCCAGAGACCTTGAAAGAAATAGCGATATTATGAATTCCATCACATCTGCCTGGAAGAGAAATATCATAGGCAGCGGATTTATATTACAAGCAAAGACTCCGGACGCAGAACTTAATAAGCAGATTGAAAGAGCTTGGAAAAAGTGGTGTAAAAAACAGAACTGTGATGTTACGCAGACACAGAGCCTTAATCAGATGCTTAGAATGGCTGTGAACAGGAAAAAGGTAGACGGCGGAATCCTATTCATCAAGAGATACACCAACGGCGGAATGATACCATTCAAGCTGCAGGTGATTGAAGTTGACGAATTAGACACAATGGCGACAGCACCGAAAAACAAAGGGAATAAGGTTGTTGGAGGCATAGAATACAATGCTTACAACGCACCTGTCGGGTATTTTATAAAACAATACGACATTGACGGATACAACTTAAGTACTCCGGTATATGTTGAAGCTAAAAATGTTATATTCTATTTCAGCAAAAAAAGACCATCACAACTAAGGGAGATATCGGATATGGCACCAACTATCCCTAGAATTCGTGATGTGAACGAATTCATTACGGCTGTATCGGTTAAGGAGAGAATATTAGCTTGCTTTGCAGTATTCATCAAGAGAATGCTTCCTACGCAAGGAATAAACGGAAGTATTGGCAGAGGAACAGGGGCAGAAGGAAAACGCATGAGTTATGAAGGGAAGACAATTGCTCCTGGCATGATGAAAGAACTTAATGCCGGCGATGAAATCCAGGTTGCCAGTCCTGCGGGACAAAGCGCAGATGCCACAAGCTACACGAAGCTGGAACAGAGAATGATAAGCGCAAGTCAGGGCTTAAGCTACGAAGCAACTAGTAGAGATATGGCTGAAAGCACATATTCATCAGCCAGACAGAATATTATTGAGGACGACCTTACATATCAGGAAGATGTTGAATTGATAAAAGAAATTATAGATGAGATATACGAAACATTTGTAATTTCATTGGTGCTATCAGGAACTATCAATGTATCCGGATTCTGGGAGAACAAAGATAGTTATTTTGACCATGAATGGATAAAGGAACCTAAGCCGTGGATAGATCCGGCTAAGGAATCTAATGCTAATAAAGTGGCATTAATGACAGGTCAGAAGACATTCAAACAGATTGCAGCGGAGAACGGACGCGACTGGAAAGACCAGATAGACGATATGGCAGAAGTTCTTAATTATGGCAATGAAAAAGGAATAGACATGGGAGGTGTTATATTTGGAATACAGAAAAAAGAATGAATATCTTGAGCGTTCTATTACGGATTGTAATATTAGGCAGATTGAAGGGGAAGGAAACGAAAGAAAATTTGAGTTATCGTTTTCGTCAGAAAAGCCTTATATGAGATATTTTGGCAATGAAATATTATCACATGCGGACGGCGCGGTTGATTTAACAAGGTTAAATTCAATTGGCGTCGTTTTATTTAACCATAACAGAGATGTGATTGTAGGAAAGGTTTTAAAAGCGTGGGTCGAAGACAACAGAGGACATGCACAGATTGAGTTTGACACAGACGACGAGGCGGAAAAGATATATCAGAAAGTGCTTAATAAAACCTTGAGAGGAGTATCAGTTGGATACAACATTTCGGTTATAGAGAATGTGCAGGACGGGGCGGTATCTTCTGATGGAAGATTTAAAGGACCATGTAAAATTGCTAAAAAATGGACGCCGTTTGAGATTTCTATTGTAAGCATTCCGGCTGATGAAACGGTTGGAGTAGGCAGAGCCTATGAGACAGAGGGAGTAAGCAGCTTCTATTATAACGAGAGGCAGCTCCAGATAAATGAAAATCTTATATTAACAGGAGGTAAAGGATTATGAATCTTAGACAAATGATTCTAAGACAGCAGGAACTTCTCTCGTTAGCAAGAAGCGAACACAGAGAATTATCTGTACAGGAACAGACAGAATTTGATAATTTAACAAGACAGATTGCAGCGGCAGCAGACGAACAGCCATCTGCCGGAGGACAGCCAGAGACTGGAACAACACCACCTGCTAACCAGGAAGGCACTAGATCAGGCAGTGTATCAACACCAGAGAATGACATTTCACTTGAAAGAAGCAGATGCGCAGAAATAACAAGAATGTGTCGCTCGCTTGGCGTTGATGATACAGTTATGGAAGGCTACATATCGGGAGGAAATTCGGTTGACAGCGTAAGGGAAGCAATCATGAATTCTATGATTGAAAATGGTTCACCTATCAGCCAGAGAGGCAGTGCAGATGTTACGGCAGCAGAAGAAGATAAGTTCAGAGCGGCAGCTTCTGATGCACTCTTGCTTAGAGCGGGATTAAATGTTGAAAAGCCGGCGGACGGTGCAAGAGATTTAAGGGGAATGTCACTTAGAGATTTATATATCGAAGCTTCAAGTGCAGACGAAAGAGGTAGATATATGAGAATGAGCGCTGATGATTTGTACGATTATGCACAGAGAGATTTTGCTAATCCAACAGCAGCATTCCCAGCTATTCTTGATGATGCAATCAATAAATCTATCAAGGAAGGCTATAACAAGGCAGCAGCTACATTTGACACCTGGGCGAGAGAAGGCTCATTAAAAGATTTTAAGAAAACTGATCATTACTATATCGCTGGTTCTGCTGGTGAATTCCTTGAAGTTCCTGAAAACGGAGAACTTAAGGCAGATTCTAGAACTGATACAAAGCTTCCACAGAGACAGCTTAAGACCTATGGCCGTCAGTTCTCATTAACAAGACAGGCGTTTATCAATGATAATATTGATCTTATAACAGGCTTACCATCAAGATACTCTAAAGCGGCAAAGAAGACTATTAATAAGCAGTGCTATCAGATTCTTGTAAATTCACCTGCTATATACGACGGAGTGAAATTATTTGATAAGACACACGGTAACATAATAACAACAGGAACAGGAGTTACTATGGAATCGGTACAGGCTATGATGCTTGCATTACAGTCACAGACCGACCAGGAAGGTGAAGTTATTGTTATCAGACCGGCAACTATCGTTGTCCCTGTCGGAATGGCGTTTGAAATGTATGCATTATTCAATAGTCCAACCATTAACACAGAGGGCAACACACAGGCTGTAAATCCACTTTACAGATATGCTAAATCTATTGATATCGTAGAAGATGCTACTATTAATGTTTTATGTGGTGGATTGGGAAATACAATGCCATGGTTCCTTATAGGAAACAAAGATGATGTTGACTTTATACAGGTTGATTACCTTAATGGCAATAAGACGCCTATCATAAGAAGAGCTGAACAGATTGGAAAACTTAGTATCAGTTGGGATATTTACCTTGATTGGGGCATTACAGTACTTGATTATAGAGGTGCTGTTAAGAATCCGGGAAAGGTTATACAGAATCCTATTAAGTAATGGAGAGGAGGAAAAGAAATATGTCTAAAGCAATATATTGGCAGAGAGGTGAAGACCTTGATTACAAGAATGGAACATCTGATACAATCGAAGCAGGTTCTGTTGTAAGCCTCAAGACAAGAATAGCAATTGCTGGAATGGATATTAGACCGGGAGAGGTTGGCTCTATCCATGTTAAGAATGTTTTTAAATTCGATAAAACAGATTCTGCAGAAATTAAGCAGGGTACAGCGGTATACTGGGACGGAAATGGAATCACAGCTACAGGAAGTTCTAATGTACCAGCTGGATATGCAGCATATGACTCTGCAGCAGAAGATAACACGATTCTTGTGAATATCGGATAGGAGGCAATATGACAGCAGCAAAGAAAGATATCAAGAGCAGCGCTAAAACCAGCGCTGCCAAACCTTTGAAAGATGTTGTAACAGAAGACAGTATTGAAGATGTTGTAACAGAGGACAGTATTGAAGATGCTGTAATAGAGGATAATGCAGAAGATACTTTGTATGATACGCCGCCTGAACAGGAACTTTACGCTAAAACTGACATTTTATACAAGTCTCGCAGATATGGTTTAGGAGACAAATTGCCTACTGATGAGCCAGAAATGATTGAGGCATGGTTGAGAGCAGAAACTGCAGAATGGAGATAGCATGAATTTCAAGGAACAGTTGGCACATGACAATAAAGTGGTATTTATGAACATTAATGAATTTGCGGAAATACATGATATCAACGGAAGAAAGTTACCATGCATTATTGATAATAATGAGATGGTAGACAGGGAAAAAAGATATCAATATAAACGAAGTCTTTACGGAGATGGAATTTATCTGAAGGAGATTCTTTTTTATGTGAATGCCAGGGATTTTGGACCATTGCCAGCTATTGGGCGAAGCATGATATTTGACGGTAGAGCATACACAGTATCAGACGCAATCAACGAAGGTGGAATATACTCAATAAGCATAGAGGCGAATAAGGTATGATACAGTATAATGTTGATGTAGACGATTTAAGGCAGATAGAGAATGCGCTTGGCATGTCTAAGGACAAAAGCAAGCAAATTCTCAAATCTGCGATAAATTCTACAGAAAAAGAAACTACCAAGCTTCTGTCAGGAGAAGCTAATAAAAGATACTACATTAAGAAAACAAAGGTTGACAAGACTTTAGACACAAAGAAAGCTACTGTATCTAATCTTGAAGGCCTTATAACTTCTACTGGTGGCGTTAATGAATTGTACGATTTTCGCGTATCTCCTAAAGCATACAATCCACACAACAGACCAAGAACTGGTCATACTGGTAATGTAAACAGAGCCAACAGCCCTAAGAGACTGTACCTGCGTCCGGGCGCGACATTTGATAAATACAAAGCATTTGTTGTTCGATTCAAGAGCGGCCATGTTACTATAGGACAGCGTGTCCCTGGTAAAAGAATGAAATCAAACCCTAAAAAAGAGGCTGTAAAAGAATTGCTTTCACCATCAACACCCACATTGCTCGGCAATGAGAAAGGGGTGTATGGCATAGTACAACCTCAGATGTATTCAATATTAGAAAAAAATATTGAGCAGCAGATACAGAGATTTCTTGGATAGGAGCGGAATATGACACCATTAACAGTACAAATGTCTCTTATTGATGAATTAAAAGACATGTTTAAGGGATATGAATACAAGAATGCTAAAGGGGACATGGTTCCTTTAAATGTGTATATGCAGGACACACCAATGCAAAAATATACTCCTCCAGAGGAGTATAACGAAGAATATAACGGATATATGGATGAAGAAGAAAGTGAAATCCCAGTGCCTTATATAATTGTAAGACTAAACAGCGGAGGTCATACAGGAAACTATGAAGACCCTAACAAAGTAAATATAGTGCTTATAGTATGTATATGGGACGACGGACTGAACAATGAAGGACATATAAGCGTTATGAATATACTGCAAAAAATATATGAGCGATTTGCGAAAGACAATAATTTGCGCAATATTGCAGTCTTTGACGGACAATGGAACTGGCTACGACAGGAGGATAATTATTATCCATTCTTTATCGGAGCTTGTACATTGTCCTTTAATTTTGCCTTTGTAAGAAAGGAGACACATTATGACGACTACTGCTAAGAAAAAAGAAGAACAGAAAGCCAACTTAATGTATATAGGACCGACAATATCAGGCGTAGCCAGATATTCAACTGTATTCAAAGAAGGAGTGCTGCCGGACAGACTTAAAGAATGCGTAAAGGAATTCCCGGCAATGGCGAAGCTGTTAGTTAAAATTGAGGATATGCCGGAGGCAATGAAGAAACTCAATGAAAAGAATAGCGTGCTGAGTACAATATGTACCCAGGTTAAGAATAAATTTAAGGAGGCTTAATAATGGCATACAATCATGGAATAGCGGTTTTAGAAAACCCTACAAGCGTACCAACGCCGGCTGTTAATGATGGTGAAGTTCCTGTGATTTTCGGAACGGCACCGATTAACCTGGCATCTGATCCGAGAGCAGCAACAAACAAATTGTTTCTGTGCAATACATTTGCAGAGGCACAGGCTGCAGTTGGATATTCAGACGATTATGAAAATTATTCATTGTGTCAGGCAATGGATTCATTTTTTAAGGTGTTTAAAATAGCACCTGTAATAATCTGCAATGTCCTTGATCCAGACAAACATAAAACGGATTATTCGGAAGAAATTACTGTAATTGGAGAGCAGGCAGTATCAACCAAGAAAGGGATTTTACTTGATACGCTCACTGTTTCTAATGAAAGTACACCACTTGTCAAGGATACGGATTACACTGTGGAATTCAACGATAAGGGATATGTAGTTGTTACTGTAATTAAAGAGGCTGTATCTAAAGTCAAAATGACAGGGAAAGCAATTGACCCAAGTACAGTAACAGATATTGATATTATTGGTTCATATGATGCAGGAACTGGCAAGGAGACAGGAATTGAACTTGCAAGAAGAGTATTTCCTACATTTGGAGTAAGAGTTAATTTTTTACTCGCTCCGGGCTGGTCACAGATTCCGTCTGTTGGGCTTGCGCTTTCTGCTAAAGAGGAAAAGCTAAGCGGATTATTCAAATGCAGAGCTGTAATTGATATTGATACTAAGAAAGCAACAAAGTACACAGATGTAGAGAAAGTAAAGAAGGATAGCGGATTTGCTTCTGAAGATATTGTTGTATGGCCAATGGTATCATATGGCGGCAAGGTGATGTATTATTCAGCAATTTATGCTGCTATGACATGCCTGTTAGATTACAACAATGGTTCAGTACCTAATATCTCACCATCAAATGAAGATATCAAGGTGAGCGCTGCTGTTATATATGACGGCACAGAAGTATGCCTTGATATCACTCAGGCTAACGAACTTAACGCTGTCGGCGTTGTTACAGCGTTAAATCTTAACGGTGCATATAGATCGTGGGGAAATAACACAGCGGCATACCCAGGCACAACAGATCCTAAGGATAGATGGATTTGCTGCAGAAGATTCTTTGACTGGTATTCAAACAGCTTCATTGCAACATACCTTGAAAAGGTTGACGATCCGGGTAATTACAGACTTGTAGAATCTATAGTTGATTCAGAGAATGTAAGAGGGAACAGCCTTGTGTCACAGGGAAAGTGCGCAGGAGCAAAGATTGTTTACAGCAAAGAGGATAACCCTGTAGGTAATATTGTTAATGGAAATGTAGTGTTCAGACAGTACATAGCACCATATACACCAGCAGAATATATCTTAGATATCTTAGAGTTCGACCCAACAATGTTAGAAGCAGCGCTTGGAGGTGAATAATTATGAGCATAGCAAATGTACCAGAGGTTATTAATAATTTCAATGTATATAACAATGGAAATAAACTTATTGGAATTTCAGGTAGTCACACATTACCTAATTTTGATGCGATTACAGAAACTATGGCAGGAGCCGGAGTTCTTGGAGAGTATGAAACGAGCATGGTAGGCAATTTCAGTTCTATGGAACAGGAATTATCTTTTGCAGTGCTTGAAAGCGACATGTTTGACCTTATGGATCCTACACAGCCAGTTGATATTACATTCAGAGCGTCGCAGCAGTCTACAGTAAAATCAATAGGAGCGCTTGATTATACAAGCATGAGAATTGTAGAAAGAGGACGCTTCAAATCTTTTGAACCTGGAAAGATGGAAAGAGGAAAACAGATGGATGCAAAGCTTAAGTTCGAACTGTTCTACATTCTCATTGAGATTGACGGGAAAACAGTTATCGAATATGACAAGCTGAATTCTGTATTTACTGTAAATGGAAAGGATTTACTTGAGAAAGTGAGGTCACAGTGCTAATGGAATCAACAATTAAAAAAGATGTAAGTTTAGAAGCTACTGCCGTCGAGGTGGTAGCTTCTGATGTTTCAGAGGAAGAGAAAGACGATCTGTTAATTAAGCTTAAGAAGCCGTATATGTTTGAAAGGGTTGAGTATAAGGAAGTTGACTTAAGAGGCTTAAGAGACTTAAAGGCGTCGGACATGATTACGATTAACAACAGAATGAAGAGGAGATCAGGTGGAAGCATTGATGTAATGCCGGAAGTTACTCTTGAATACGCTGCAGAGATTGCGGCAATGGGTTCTAAACAGCCTGTTGAATTTTTTACTAATCTTCCAGCAAGTGAAAGTATGGCGGTTAAGAATGCTGTACTGGGGTTTTTGTTCGGCTCGGAATAAACCCAAATGATGCACCACAGCTTAGAAGAACGATTATAGAACTTTCGATAGCACTAAAAACAGGCATAGATTATTTTAATTCGCTTACATTGCAGGAATTATTAGAAATAATAAAGGAAGTGATTGAGATTGGCAGTGACAGGAAAAGAGTACAAACTAGCAATAAGAATAGCCGGAGTAATTGACAAGTCCTACACTGCAAGTCTCGCCACGGCTAAAACACAACTTAATGCTAATGTTGCTGAAATTAATAAGAGTTTTACCAGCCTTGATAAAGGCTTTGACGCGACAATGAAAGTTGGCCAGAATTGTTTTAAAGCAATAGCGACGGCTTCTGGCGTTGCCGCTGCAGCTATTACAGCAGCAGCGGCAGCATCTATTGTTGCAGGTTCTAATTTTGAATCTGCATTTGCTGGAGTAAAAAAGACGGTTGACGCAACGGAAGAAGAGTACGCAATGCTGCGCCAGAATATTCTTGATATGTCAAAAGAGATTCCGTCCAGTGCATCAGAAATTGCTAATGTAATGGAGATTGCAGGACAGTTAGGAATTGCCACTGATTCATTAACGGAATTCACAAAGGTTATGATTAACCTGGGCGTGTCAACGAATTTAAGCGCGGAAGATGCAGCTACAGCACTTGCTAAGTTTGCAAATGTTGTAAGCATGCCTGATTTTGACGAAAACGGAATAAGTAATTATGAAAGACTGGGTTCAGTTATTGTTGACTTAGGTAATAACTTTGCGACAACAGAACAGGACATTGTAACAATGGCAACAAGACTTGCTTCAACGGGAGATATTGTTGGATTGTCGGAAGCACAAATTATGGCGCTTGCAACGGCAATGAGTTCTGTTGGCATAGAAGCAGAGGCCGGCGGTTCTACAATGTCAAAATTGCTAAGAAAGATACAGTTAGCAGTCGAAACGGGTTCAAGTTCTTTACAGGATTATGCAAGTGTGGCCAACATGACCGGAGAGGAATTCTCACAGGTATTTAAAGATGATGCCGTGGTTGCTTTATCTGCATTTATTGATGGACTTAACGATACGGAAAGAAACGGCAAATCTGCCGTTGCTATTCTGGACGATATGGATATCAAAGAGATAAGACTTACGAATACAATTCTTGCACTTGCTAATGCTTCTGGCGTTATGAGCAATGCAATTGACACTGCTAATAAAGCGTGGGACGAAAATACAGCCCTTGCAATTGAGGCAGGGAAACGATATGAAACTGTAGAAAGTAAAATGCAGATAATGAAGAATGCATTTGTAGACCTGGGCATATCTGCATATGAGGATTTAAGAGAACCTCTTGTAGACGCAATAGGTTTTTCTACAGATAAGATTGAAGAACTGAATAAAAAGATAAGCGGTGCGAATGGTGTAAGTAAGTGGATTAACGATATAGGAACATCAATTCCTACTTTAAAGCGGAAGATAACTACGAATGGTAAGCCGATATTAACATTTTTTGACAGTTTAAAAGATGTTTTTGATTGGATTGTTAAACATAAATCAGCAGTTATTGGTTCAATAGAAGGGATTGCAACAGCATTAATTGCTTATAAAATAGCTTCTACGATATCGCATATCACAACAAGTATAATGAGTTTTACGGCAACGCTTACAACTGCTAAATGGCTGATAATGTATTTCACAACGGCAATAGCAGGGCTTTCAGCTATAATATATACATACAATAATGCACAACGAGAAATATTGAAAAACAATCTCAGCAAGCATTTTGGCGATATGGCTCTCACTCTTCAAGATTTGGAAAGGGTAGCAGAAAATATTGTTAATTCAGGAAGTTTAACTGCTGTTGACAAGGCACTTGAAGCATTTGGAGATTTGGACGATATTTCAGCAACAATGAAAGAGGCTACAAGTAAGCTGGATAAGCTTAATTGGAAAGTTTCTATCGGAATCAAGCTTAATCCTGATGAGCAGGAAGATTATAAGACGGCAATAAGTGATTATGTGACGGCGGCGCAAAACTACGCACAACAGTCACAATATGCAGTAGCACTTAATCTTTCAGTAGCATTTGATGAAAACGACGAAAACGGCGCTGATGTTGTATCTAAAGTAAATCAGTTTTACCAGGATAAATACGACAGATTATCAGAGCTGGGAACTAAGCTTAATGAGGCTGTAACAGATGCGTTTAATGATGGACTTCTGGATATCAAAGAAGCACAGACTATATCAAATATTCAGGCGGCAATGGCAGAAGTTGAGGAACAGCTTGCAACAGGAGAGTTTGAAGCTAAAATGTCTGTACTTCAGTTAGATTATTCAGGAAAGGATTTGACAAGTGACGCATTCCAGAATCTTCAGGACGAATTAAACAAGCAGATTGAGACTGCAACAGAATCATACAAAGAAGCTTATGTAAAGAACTTTGCATCGATTAAAGCTGCATATGAGGCAGGAGATTATCTGTCAGACGAAGAATATAACAATGCTCTTGAATCTTTGAAAGAAAAGTACCTTGAAAATGTTTCAAACATTCAGCAGAAAGCAGCAGAGTTCCAGATGAATACTATCACAGATGCGTACAGTGATGAAATAAGCGAGGCTAAGAAAAAGTGGGAAGATACACTTGATGAACAATTCGGAGAAGAATATGCGCAATCATGGGCGGAGAAATCTGGAGCCATGTGGCAGCAGGTATATGACACCATGTCTTCTACAGCGTATTTTGATTCTGCAGACAGAACAGCGATATCTAACCTTCTTGATGCATTAAAACCTACAATGGAAGAAATGCAGAATACTATTGATGAATATACGGCAGCAGGTAAAGAAGTACCTAAGGCATTATCTGATGGAATGAAGGACTATGAGGCTTTACTTGCGTTAACTAACAGTACGGATTCTGTAATGAATGCAATAGGAGAATCTATTGCAAACACAGATAAATACGACGGCATTATGAATATGCTTGATGAAAAAGGCATGAAAATACCGGAACAGGTTGCAACATCAATTCAGAATAATTCAGACAAAGCAAAAGATGCATGTACACAGTTATATGATGAGGTGAGCGAAACCTTGACACATTTGTTCTCTAAAGGAATAAGCGTAGATGCAGCAGTCAATCTTAATCTTAGTGCTGTATATGACAATTCAGGCAATTTAACTGGTCCATATAGCAATGACTATATAGAACAGAACAGCAAAATGAAGCTAAAATTGCCGGGACATGCTGACGGCGGAATATTCACTGATCCGCATATAGCAGCTTTCTGTGAGAATGGAATGGAATCTGTTATACCTATAGATGGAAGTGCTAATGCATTATCATTATGGGAAAAGACTGGTCAATTATTAGGGCTGAGTTTTAACATTGAAAAACAGGGTGGTAGCAATGCAGTATCTATGTGGCAGCAAAGTAAGAATCTTATAGACATGAGTGGAAACTTTAACACTGATACACTGCACAGCCAGCCTAGCGGACCGGTAACAATTGAATATAAACCGACATTACAGTTTTATGGAGAAGCTCCAAGCAGTGAGGATATTCAGGACGCATTGAGTATATCTCAGAGCGAATTTGAAGAACTAATGGACAGGTATTTAAAGGAGAACGGAAGGAGTTCGTTCTAAAAGGAGTATCAATGGCTAAAACATATACAACAATGTCCGGCGATACATGGGATAGAATCTCAAGAGAGGTATATGGTTCAGAATCGTATACCTCTTTTTTGATGGCTAACAATCAAGACAAATTAGACACATTTGTATTTTCGGCGGGTGAAAAACTTATCGTTGAGGATATTCCTGAAAAAACGAAAGTTCTACCAGATTGGAGGTCATAATGGCACTCCCTAGATATGTCGAGGCATTAATTAATTATGATGGTACAAGCAGACAGGTTATTACCGAGACAACGACAACAACAGAAGAAACAGAAAATACAGGGACATACACAGTAGAATCCGGAGATACACTGTGGGGAATAGCGGATAGTTATTATGGTTCAGGAATCCGATACACAGAAATCTATGATGCGAATGCGGACATAATAGAAGCTGCAGCACAAGATCATGGCTTTGACAGTTCAGAAGGCGGTCACTGGATATGGCCAGGCGAAGTATTTAGCATACCGGGCATAGGCGGTTCAGAAGAGATTACAACCACTACAACAAGAGTGGAGGTTATAGGAGAGCCTATGCCAGAATTGGGAGATATGATTAAGGATAAATTATCAGCCTTGTCATATACAGATGTTGCAAGCGGGCAGTCTGATACTGCGAGCATTACAATTGCTGATATATCTAAGGATTGGCTTACAACATATTATCCAAAAAAAGGCGCTGAATTCACACTTGGGATAAAACTTAACAATTGGAATAACACAGGTGACAGCAGCGAATGTAATTACGGAACATTTATCATTGATGATATTGCACCATCTGGAAGGCCTCTGAAAGAAACGATTAGCATGGTGAGCATGCCGTCTAATAATGACTTTAAAACCTTGCCAAGAGGTGATACATGGAAAGATACAACTATTAGAGATATTGCACAGGTGATAGCAGATAGAGCAGGAATAGAACTTTATTATGATGCACCTGACATACAAATATCCGAAATTGAACAAAATAAACAGGTAGATAGTAGTTTTCTGCTATCTTTATGCGGGAAGTACGGACTTGGAATGAAGATATACAATCACAAAATTGTAATATTTGATATTGTTGAATACGAACAGAAAGAAAGCGTGTTGACTATTGATGAATCTGAAATTACAACATGGACGGGTTCAGATACAATAGCAGGAACATATACAGGAGTAGAACTTGGATATTCAGATCCTGACAAAGATAACACGATTAACATATTTATAGGGGAAGAAGGAAGAAAGTACTATCTTAATGTACAGGCTTCAAGCGAATATGACGCACAACTGCAGGCTGCAGCAAAGGTTAATGAAGCAAACAGAAAAATGCTTACACTGTCTATAACAATGATGGCTAATCCTGACATTGTTGCAACGCAATGTATTGATATTACAGGGCTAGGAAGACTTAACGGTAAATATTACATAGACAGCATTAAGCATGATATTACCAAAGGATACAACCAAAAACTAACAGTACACAAAGTACAGGACCCAATAATAATATCTGCGCCGGTATATCAGGAAGAAGATACAACAGATAACAGTAAAAATATTTATATCGTAGAATCCGGAGATACACTGTGGGGAATAGCGGATAGTTATTATGGTTCAGGAATCCGGTACACAGAAATCTATGATGCAAATGCGGACACGATAGAAGCTACAGCACAAGAACATGGCTTTGACAGTTCAGATGGTGGTCACTGGATATGGCCAGGCGAAGAACTGATTATACCATAGGGGGCTTTATGGAATTAAGAATTGGCAGAGTAATTGAAATATATCCAGAAGAAGGAAAGGTTAAAGTAACATTTGAGGATATAAATAATTCTTCACTTGCACTCCCGATGTTGACAATGAACAATGAATATATGATGCCGTCAATTGGCACAAGAGTCATAACGGCTCATTTTGACAGCGGAAGCAGCAAAGGGGTTGTTTTAGGCACATATTATTATGATGGAAACAAGCCTTCTGCATCTGCTGGATTCAGAAAAGATTTTGGAAAAGGTGCTTATATTTCGTCTGACGAAGATGTAACAATAGGCGCTAAAAACGACATTGATTTTAGAGCGGGAAGTACTCTGACCTCTATTAAAACTATTATTCAAGAGATAAATCAGATTAAGAACGATTTAAAAGAAATGAATAATAAATTAAATGACATTGAGAAGACGGAAAACGAGAACACAGACAAGATAAAAAATATAGAAGAACAAGTTGCAAAACTAGATAACAGTGCCAAGATTGCTGCATTAGAGAAGAGGATTGAAACTCTTGAAAAGAAGGGTGGTTGATTATGGTAATAGGAAATCTTGGAGACCTTATTGTATTTGAGGTGAGCAGTGAAAAAATACAGACATTTAACTCATTAACAAGAAGTGTTAAGGGAAAGTGGACTACACACGACATAATAAGCAACAAACCTAAATCGGAGTTTTTAGGTGCTGATCTTAGCGATGTCTCTTTTACCGTTACATTATCAGTGAATCATGGAGTGAAGCCTAGAGATACAATGGAACGAATAGAGGAGGCCGTAGAAAAAGGAGAACATTTTCCATTTGTCCTGGGTGGTAGATTGATAGGCGAAAATGATTGGAAAATTACCTCAATGAGCGAAACATACAGCACAATTATTGCTGATGGGAAAATAGCTCAGGCTAAAGTGAATCTGACACTGCAGGAGTATGTATAAGGAGGCATTATGGAATCAGTTATTGATATTAAAGACACTGGATTTAACCAGGAAGAAATTGAAGATATTAATAGATGTTTAACAACATTATATTCCGTAATTGCTGGGACAATGCCACTAGACAGAAATTTTGGCATCAATATAAATGAGATAATGGGATATCCAACAGAAGTTGCAAAGAATAAGTTATCTGTAGAGATTATCTCGAAAACCAGAATATATGAACCTAGAGTAAGCGTATACAAGGTTGAATGCGAGACATTACAGGACGGACAAATTAAGCCACACATTTATGTTAAGAAGGGAGAATGATATGGGAACTGTGACAGATAAATTTCCTGATATTAGTTTCATTAAAGATACTAAGGTTGAAGAATTATTAAGCCGTATGATAAATGATTATCAGGACCAATATAAGGAAATAACCGGAAAAGAAATATCCTTAGCAAAAGCAGACCCGTACAGGCTGATAATATACGCGTGTGCGCTTCAAATATATCAGGCAATGCAATATGCCGATAGAGCGGGGAAAATGAGTTTCTTAAAATATGCCAAAGGTGAATACCTTGACAATCTGTGTGCGTTGAAGGGAATTCATAGAATTGAATCAAAACCGGCGGTAACTACTCTGGAATTCAGTATAAAACAACCTTTGGAATCTGCAGTAAGCATTCCGGCTGGAACACGCGCCACAAATGGAAATGATTTATTTTTCGCAACGGACAAGTATGTTCAGATTGAAGCAGGAGAAACAAGCACATCAGTCAATGCAACATGTACAACAGCAGGAACTTGCGGAAATGGCTTTGAAGATGGAGAGATTAATGTAATGGTAAATAGCCTCCCTTACATTGTGCATGTTAGAAATACTACTCGGACAACGGGTGGGTGCGATTTGGAAAGTGATGATTCATTAAGGGACAGAGCTTATAATGTCCCTAATTCATATTCAACAGCAGGACCTTCAGGGGCATATGAATATTATGTTAAACAGGTGGATTCAGGGATTGATGATGTTGTAATCAGGTCTGACACAGCCGGAGAAGTTGATATATTAATTACGGCAAATGGAGGAGTTCCAAGCGAAGATTTAATTAAACGCGTTACAGAAGCATTGAACGATAGAAGTATTAGACCTTTAACGGATAATATTAAGGTCAAAGCACCGAAACAACAGGCGTATGATGTATCATTAACTTATTTTATAGGAGAAGAAGATCAAGCTGCAGTATCAGCGATTCAAAGTAATGTAGAGTCTGCAGTAAAGGCATACAACAAGTGGCAGTCAAAGAAGATAGGAAGGGACATAAACCCGTCATACTTAATACAGAAAATCATGGAAGCAGGGGCAAAGAGAGTAAACATTAATGCTCCTGCTTTTCAAATGCTTGAAAACGATACGATAGCAAAGGCTGGTGATGTGACAATTACATATGGAGGTGTAGAAGATGATTAATCTACAAGATGGTCATATAACAGATATTCTTCCTGAATATTTTAATAGCATGCCAGAGGTGCAGGCGTTAAGCTACGCTATATCTAATGCATTATATAATCTGATTGAATACTGCAAAAGTACAAGTGTATATTCCAAAATAGATGTTGCAAACAGCCAGGTACTAGATATGTTGGCCACAGAGTTAGATGCACAGTATTATGACACAGAACTTGATATTGCCGCAAAGGAGCAAATTGTAAAAAAGGCGCTTATATGGCATATGAGCGCCGGCACGCCCTCTGCAGTGGAAGAACTTATAACGGCAGTATTCGGCGAAGGGACAATTGAAGAATGGTTTGAATATGGAGACGATCCGTATTTTTTTAAAATCAAAACAAATGCAAAATTGACAGAAGATATTAACACCAGATTTAGCTCAATGCTTAAGAAGGTAATCAATACAAGGTCACATATAAGGGCAATTGAAATCCACAGAGAAGCTAATCAAACGATATATCCTTGTTTTGGTGCGATAACAATTTCTAAACCTGCCGCAATAATAGACGGATATAACGAAAAACGAGATATGATATGCACAATAATTTCTGCTTTAGGTGAAGATAAAATTACAAAACTACAAGCTGTATTAGAGGGCATAAACATTAAACATGATGATATCTTGGACACTACTTCTTATGGAATTGCAGCTATACAAAAAACGATTATGCCGGAAATAAGAGAGTCTAAAAGAATTGAATCGGAAGCAATAATGCAGGCTATCACAGCGTCCTCTAATGTCGCTGATAGTATATATAAAAATACAATAAAAGAACAGGAGGAATAATTATGCCACAATTGTTCAATAACGCTGTCCTGACAGACAAAGGAGCAAAGCTTCTTGTTAGGGCGCAGGCGGGAGAAATTAAACTGCAGTTCACAAGAATGGCAACGGGCAATGGAACATATACAGCATCAGAAAAAACGGTGCAGTCATTGCAGAAGGCAACAAAACTTAAAGCACAGAAAAACACTTATGCGTTATCAAGAGTAAGTGTATATAGCGAACATTCTGTGAAGCTTACAGCATTAATAACTAACTATGATCCAGTTAAAGAAACAATACTTGTGTCTGCAGGTTACTACATTAATGAAATAGGTATTTTTGCTAAACCGCAGGGCGCAGCGGATACAGAAGAAGTATTATATTCGATTGCTGTAGTTGCGGGTGATACAGGTGATTTCATGCCGCCGTATAACGGATATAATCCGGCACAGATTGTACAGGACTATTACGCAACGGTTGATAATAGCACCCAGGTTACAATTAAAACGGCGGGGGCGGCACTCTTAGCGGAAGATGCAAATGTGATTGTAGACGATAAAACTAAGGTGAAGTATAGACTTGGAATTGAAGATGGGAATATGTACTATGTGGAGGTAGAATAAATCATGGCTAAAAAGGTGAACATTGCGAGACAGGACACTCTTGAAGAAGTACTTAATATTATTAAAACAGAGGCGGTATATGGCTTTATTGAACACAATGCAATATTAGCGCCTAGTACTAGAATAGAGTATATAGGTGCTAACAAAAACTACACGCCTATCACGATTACAAAAGGTGGAGGGTATTCACTGGGAGATTGGGGAGATTTTCCGTGGCTTAAAGCTAATAAGCCATATATGGTCAGATCAGATGGAACAGCAGACTACAGGCTGGACGAGAACGATTATACAAAAAAGGAAGATGGAACGGCATCAGATGTTGCAAATGCAGATTATGATGGCGGAGCGTTTGCATGGGCGCAAAAGATATATAAGAGAGAATATACATCAGGAGACGACAGATATGTATTATTCAGGTTTGAGAAGGCAGATGGTTTTGAACCTATAGGCTTTATTGATTCTGATAATAAAGAGCTTGAAGGCGTGTGGATTCCAATGTTCTACGGCTCTATCATAAGCGACAAAATGAAATGCATATCAGGAAATCAGCCAGTATATAATAAAAATACTTCTCAAGAAAAAGCTGCTATTGACGCTTTTGGTACAAGAGCAAAATTTTTCGGTGGATCGATTGTTAATACATTGGTAGATTTAATGCTTATGTTTGGAAGAAACAGTGATTTACAGGAGGTATATGGAACGGGAAACTGCGGAGGACATGATGCAAGTCAGGAACCAACATATGGAGTTAAAAGAAATGCTGTTGTTAATGGCGGACAGTTCTATGGAACTAATGATAATACAAGTCTTAACAAGATATTCCACTCAATTGTATTAGGCTCATATAATCAATGGCTAAGAGATCCATATGTTATATGCGTAAATGGAGAACTGAAGGTTAGCAAGAATTATACATATGATATATCTGGCGCAAGCTATGAAACTACAGGAATTAAGTATTTGATTGATGATACTAACTGGCATTATCCAAGCAGATATGTTTCTGTTGCAGGATTTGGTTCGGTTCCAGAAATGCCATTTAAGGGAAGCACAAAGCTTGGAGGCTGTGATGGAATTATTGTTAGTGAGACAATAACGGCGCTTTCTCTCTTATTCGGTAGTTGTCACTATGGGTTTGCTACAGGACCTCGTGCGCGTTTTTTGAGCTATACCGCTGGTACTGCGTACTGGGGCGTGGGCGCTGCTATTCTTCTCCTTCCGCCTGTCGGCATAGGTGCTTAAAGAGTGTCGAGAGGAAATGGTTTACATGCATAAATACTAAGAAAATTAAAAGGAGGCAAAATAAACATGAAACAGTGGAAAAAAGAAATATGCGATACGCAGCCAGAGGAAGTACAGCTTATTGCGCCAGAATTATTAATGCAGCGTCGTAATATTAAAGCTGTAGAGCATGAAGCAACAGACAATATGGAAGCATACACTGATTACGAATGTGAAAGCAGGGAAATAAGTGTATCAGAGTATGAAATGATCAAGAGCGTTGAACAGATTAACACGGATAAAGCGATTGAAGATTACACATTACAACTTATGGAAGAGGGGGTATTATAATGAGTACATTTGCGGTTGTTCTTAAGAGACTTTACTCAAAAGGAGAGGTGACAAAAGAACAGGTGAAAGAGAGAGTCACTAGTGGGAAGATAACAAAAGAAGATTATAAATACATAACCGGAGAAGATTATGCTAAGTAGTATTGAAATTATTGATACACAGAACACAATAATTAAGATGCAGTCTGAGATTATATATGATTTATTTGGGCTGCTAAAGCAATATATAAGCGTAGAAGAACTAGACAATATTCCTGCCATAAAAAAGATAAATGATGTAGCGAGAATGAATGGAGAAATTGAACAATAAAAGCTGGCCAGAATGGTCAGCTTTTATTGTTGTTAGGAGGTGCTTCTATGTACTATGACGATTCATAGCTTTTACCTTGAATTAATAAAAAATAGGAGGATTGATAATATGGTAACATTAAAGACTATTTATATGGCGGCTGCACATAACAAAATAATTCAGCTTGTGATTATAGCGGTAATAGTAGACACATTGTTCGGTATGATGAGAGCAGCTAAAAGCCACGAACTTAATAGCTGCTTCGGTATTAATGGAGCAATAAGAAAGTGCGGAATGATTTTTTCAATCATATTTCTTGTGATGGTAGATTATATAACCGGATTTAATATGATTGGATTCCTGCCAGAGACCATAAGACAGCACATAGGGAATCAGATAGGCGTTTCAGGCTTTTTTGCATTGTTATACATTGCGTATGAGACAGTAAGCATATTAAAAAACATGGCCTTGTGCGGTCTGCCTGTAAAAAAATTATGGCTGTATGTTAAAACATTCTTGAGTAAATATACAGACGAATTGCCTGATGATGATGAACTTGCAGTGAATAAGGAGGAAAAGTAATATGAGTATTAGAGGAGTTGACATTAGCGATAACAACGGAACACTTAATTGGGACATTATCAAGGAACAGATTGATTTTGCAATTGTTAGAGTGGGATATGGCTCTAACTATGAATCGCAGGACGATAGACAGGCTGCGAGAAACATGCAGGAGCTTGAAAGGATAGGTAAACCGTATGCTGTATATCTTTACAGCTATGCACTTAATGAAGAAGAGGCACATAGCGAAGCTGCACACATCTTAAGAATGATTGCTGGCTTTAATCCGGTATTAGGTATTTATATAGATATGGAAGATGCAGACGGATACAAAGTAAGAAACAACAAAGATCCTCGTACAAATGGAGAAGCATATACTAGATATTGCCAGATTGTTATAAATGATTTAAAGGCGGCCGGCTTTGAGGTTGTAGGTACATATGCTAACCTCGACTGGTTCTCTAATATTTTGGATAGGGAAGCACTTACAGACAAGAAGTGGCTTGCTATCTGGGGGCCAGATAGTTGTCCTGTAGATTGGGTAGAAATCTGGCAGGATAGTTCAGACGGCTGCATAGATGGTTCGTCTGCAAGAACTGATACAGATGTATATATCAACGAAGAAGCCTTCAATACTTATGCAAAGATTAATGTACCGGAATATGAACCAGAAGACCCTATTCCAGAAAGGGACATAGAAGATGTAGGCACAATGTACCACGAAGGAGATCATGTTTGCTACAACAGAATCTATTATACAGCTGGTGACTGGACTGATGGCGCAGCGCCATATTATACAGATGGAGTTATCACACATGTGTATGAAGGAGCCAGACACCCTTACCTTATCGACGAAGGAACAGGATTCGTAGACGATAATTGTATTACAGGTCACTATAACGAACCTGACGATACACCATCAGAGGAGCCAGAAGAAGAAGCTGAAAGCGAGACAGAAGATGTAGCGCACACTACAGTAGAACCGGGAGAAGGATTCTGGCAGGTAGCAGAAAGAGCGTTAGGAGATGGAACAAGATACCTTGAATTAGCGGAATTCAACGATATGGATATTAATACACCTCTTTACACAGGAATGGAACTTAAGTTACCTAATTAGAATTGAGCATATAAAATATATGTGATATTATTCTATTATAAATAGGAAGGGATTACCACATACAACATTGTGGAACTGACGAACTTGGCCATCTTGAAATGGTCAGTACAATGGTTCATCAGCTAACAAGAAATCTTACAATGGAACAGATAAAAGGAACTCCGTTTGAGGCATATTATGTTGATCATACGGTTGGAGTATGGCCGCAGGCTGCAGGAGGTGTACCTTTCTGCGCAATTGAATTCCAGTCAAAGGGGGATGCAATAACTGATATTGCAGAGGATATGGCAGCCGAGCAGAAAGCAAGGAGTACTTATGATAATCTGTTAAGACTCTGCCGTGATGATCCGGATGTGTATGAACCGCTGAAGTTTTTAAGAGAAAGAGAAGTTGTGCATTTTCAGAGATTCGGAGAAGCTATGTCGATTATACAGAGCAAGCTGGATTCTAAGAACTTCTATGCATATAACCCGGAATTTAAAAAATAATAAATAGAATGATATTAATAAAATATTATGATAGAATACATTTATAAAAGACTGATTAAAGGAGTACTTATGAAAGAGAAGATATATACTATACCTGTTAATGATGCATTTTCATCAGACTGTGAATGTCCGATTTGTTCAATGTATAAGGCACTGGAGGATGATGCAGTAAGCTATACAATGGGACCTAGTTATATGGAAGATGATATAAGGGCTGTGACTGATAAAAAGGGTTTCTGTCAGAAACATTTAAAGAAAGTGTATGACTGTGAGAACAGACTTGGCTTTGCACTTGTCATGAAGACACATCTTGATAGGGTGATTAATGATATTGAAAGTCTGCAAGATGGAAAAGTGGCAGGAAAGTCTATGTTTAAGAAAGCAGATAAACCGGCTGTGACAACGTATACTGAACAGCTTGAAGGCACATGCTTTGTATGTGAAAGGATTGATAACACATTTAAGAGATATCTGGACACTATATTTCATATGTATAAGCATGATAGTGATTTCAGGGGAAAGTATAAAGCATGTAAGGGATTCTGTACGAAGCATTATGGCATATTGCTTGAGCAGGCAGCTAATTCTTTAAAGGGGGATATGTTAGATGAATTTATTAAGACAACTAACAGTCTCTATATTGAGAATATGAAGCGGGTAAGAGATGATGTTGAATGGTTTATTAATAAGTTTGACCATAAATATATTGATGAGCCATGGAAGAATGCGAAAGATTCACTGGTAAGAGCTATGATAAAGGATGGTTCTTATATAGCAGATGAACCAGGAAAAAGGAATAATACAAGATGATAAATAACAGCCCTGTGGTGTGAGATACCGCAGGGCTGTTTGCACATGTAATAATATCTGTTAATACGAAAATGTAACAGAATACATTGTATAATTGTTTCGTATGGTTGTTTTATATGAGTACGAAAGCTGTACACCGGCATTGGAAACAGCGGATTTAATATCAAGTTCGTTAGTTGTTGTGAATTCTATATGCTGGGAACGGCTTTTAATACACCTTAATATATAACGGTCAAGTTCATATTGTGTTCCAGCTGAATGAAGCTTAGCCTGAACAGGATATGTATATATATATCCATTAGCTGGATTAGTTTCGTTGAAATCAGATGTCCATGTATGATCAATTGCCATATCTGAATCAGATATATTGAAGTAACTGTGGTCAATATATTCCTGTGAGCTGCCTACCGGGTCATCCCATGTGACATCTACCTGATACCAGTCATCATCAAGCTTAACAACATTCCATATATGTTGTTCGTTACCAGCCTTTCCGGATATTGTATAATTCTCGATTCCCAACATATCCATAAATGTTTTGAAACTTTCTGTATAACCGCTGCATACAGCCTCACCATTAATCATAGCGTCATAGGCATTAAAAGTTGAACCACCATTATCAATGTACGTTATATGTGATACAAGATAATCGTGGATTGCCAGTTCATTTTCATAATCGCTTCTTGCAGGTGAGGTTACTTCGGCAAGAACTTCTATGTATTTGTTATAGAGTTCAACCTGACGGCTGTTTAACTGGGAAGTGTTTCCTGAATTAAAAGCTTTTATAATTGCATAATTATCCCAGCATTCAAATGTTACAACAAGGTTATAACCATCTTTAATTCTACGGTATTCACATTTTATCTGCTCAATTCCGCTTATTCTTGTCAGCCATTCATTGGCATCTATAAGGTCAGGGTCGGGAACAAATATGTTACATGAAGTCTGGTTATCCGACATTGCTTCTATGATGAAATTAATTATATCTTCTGTGTCAGTTGCTTTATTGTCAAATGCTGTATATGAAATCTCTGTAGAACTGTCAGAGCTGTTATCATTCGTAAACGGTAATGTGCATCCGCATAGGGATGCAAGAATTACGGCTCCGGTTAAAAGAGACGCCCAATATTTTATATGTTTCATGTGTGGTCTCCTGAAAATTCTGTTATAATCATATACGATTGTATAACGAGATAATTGCAAATGTAAAGCATATTTATGGAGGAATTTTATGTCAGATTATAAATTAAAAAATGTATGTGATTTCGACCTGGCACAGACATTGGAATGTGGTCAGTGTTTTCATTTTGTAAAGCTTGATGAAGAGGATTATGTATTGGCTGCAAAGGGGCATGTACTGCATGTGTCACAGGAGGACGATACCGTTACATTCTATGATACGGAAGAAGATGAATATGTAAATGTATGGAAAGATTATTTTGATATGGACAGGGATTATTCGGCAATTAAGAAAAAGCTGCTGGAAAAAGATGATAAGTTAAAAGATGCAATTGAAAGCATGTGGGGAGTGAGGATTCTTAATCAGGATTTTTTTGAAACTCTTATATCATTCATTATATCGCAGAATAAGCAGATACCCCATATTAAGAAGATAGTATCTGATATATCTGCAAAGTTTGGTACATATAAGGGAACATATGGCGGAGTAGATATGTATACATTTCCATCACTTGATCAGCTTGCCAATGCAAGTGAAGAGGACTTTAAAGAGTTAAAGACAGGATTCCGTGCACCTTATATTATGGATGCAATAAGAAGGAATAGGGAAGGTCAGTTTGATAAAAATGAACTTAAGAGCATGGATTATGAATCGTGCATTAAAGAACTTATGACAATAAAAGGTGTTGGAGAGAAGGTTGCCAACTGCGTAAGCCTTTTCGGACTTGGAAAGAAAGAAGCATTTCCTGTTGATGTGTGGATTAAAAGAATTATGGAGACAATGTATTTTGGCGGTGTGGACACTCCAAAGGATAAGATTGCTGCTTTTGCAAAGGAACAGTTTGGGGAACTGGGGGGATTTGCACAGCAGTATCTGTTTTATTATGGGAAATCAATAAAAATGGGTGTTAAATAATAATTATTAATAAAATCTAAAAAATATAATATATTTGAATTAGCTGTTGACAAATAAAAGCGTGAAGTGTTACATTATGTGCAGTGGTTAGCACTCGAAAAGAATGAGTGCTAACAGGAAAATGAATGCTGCCATGAAGGGTTCACTCTCATGTGAAGACAGCGGAATGGAGGAATATATAATGAAATTAGTACCATTAGGAGACAGAGTTGTTATTAAAGCATTAGTTGCAGAGGAGACTACTAAATCAGGAATTGTCCTTCCTGGACAGGCTAAGGAGAAGCCACAGCAGGCAGAGGTTATTGCTGTAGGACCTGGCGGAGTTGTTGATGGTAAGGAAGTTGTTATGCAGGTTAAGCCTGGTGATAAGGTTATTTATTCTAAGTATTCTGGAACAGAGGTTAAACTTGATGAAGATGAGAATCTCATCATTGTAAAGCAGTCTGATATTCTTGCTATCATTGAATAATTGACAATGTCAGTTGCAGATGAGGGCGGTTTGAACATATAAGAAGTATATTTATTTAGGAGGCTATTATTATGGCAAAGGAAATCAAGTACGGAATTGAAGCTAGAAAGGCTTTAGAGGAAGGTGTTAATAAGTTAGCTAATACAGTAAGAGTAACAATCGGACCTAAGGGACGTAACGTTGTTCTTGATAAGTCATATGGTGCACCACTTATCACTAACGATGGTGTTACTATTGCTAAGGATATTGAACTTGAAGATGCATTCGAGAATATGGGTGCACAGCTTGTTAAGGAAGTAGCAGCTAAGACTAATGATGTTGCAGGTGATGGTACAACAACAGCTACTGTTCTTGCACAGGCTATGATTAATGAAGGCATGAAGAACCTTGCAGCAGGCGCTAACCCAATCGTATTAAGAAAGGGAATGAAGAAGGCTACTGATTGTGCTGTTGAAGCTATCGCACATATGAGCGAAAAGGTAACAGGCAAGGATCAGATTGCTAAGGTTGCAGCTATTTCAGCAGGTGATGAAGAAGTTGGACAGATGGTAGCTGATGCTATGGAGAAGGTTTCTAACGATGGTGTTATCACAATCGAGGAATCTAAGACAATGAAGACAGAGCTTGATCTTGTAGAAGGTATGCAGTTCGACAGAGGATACATTTCAGCATATATGGCTACAGATATGGATAAGATGGAAGCAGTTCTTGATAATCCATATATCCTTATTACAGATAAGAAGATTTCTAATATTCAGGAAATTTTACCAGTTCTTGAGCAGATTGTTCAGAGTGGTTCTAAACTTCTTATTATAGCAGAGGATGTTGAGGGTGAGGCTCTTACAACACTTATTGTTAATAAGTTAAGAGGAACATTCAATGTTGTTGCTGTTAAAGCTCCTGGATATGGTGACAGAAGAAAAGAGATGCTTAAGGATATTGCAATTCTTACAGGTGGTCAGGTTATTTCTGAGGAACTTGGACTTGAACTTAAGGATACAACAATGGATATGCTTGGTAGAGCTAAGTCTGTTAAGGTTCAGAAAGAAAATACAGTTATCGTTGATGGCGAAGGTGCTAAGGAAGATATTGATGCAAGAGTTGCACAGATTAAGGCACAGCTTGAGGAGACAACTTCTGAATTTGATAAAGAGAAGTTACAGGAAAGACTTGCTAAGCTTGCAGGTGGTGTAGCTGTTATCAGAGTTGGTGCTGCAACAGAGACAGAGATGAAGGAAGCTAAGCTTCGTATGGAAGATGCTCTTAATGCAACAAGAGCTGCTGTTGAAGAAGGTGTAGTATCAGGTGGTGGTTCTGCTTACATCCATGCTTCTAAGAAGGTTGCAGAGCTTGTTAAGACACTCAGTGGAGATGAGAAGATTGGTGCCCAGATTATATTAAAGGCCCTTGAAGCTCCATTATTCCACATTGCATACAATGCAGGTCTTGAAGGCGCTGTTATCATCAATAAGGTAAGAGAGTCTGAAGTTGGTACAGGATTTGATGCATACAAGGAAGAGTATGTCAACATGATAGATGCTGGTATCCTTGATCCGGCTAAGGTTACAAGAAGTGCATTACAGAATGCTACAAGCGTTGCTTCAACACTTCTTACAACAGAATCAGTTGTTGCTAATATTAAGGAAGATGCTCCAGCTATGCCAGCAGGTGGTGCAGGCATGGGCGGAATGATGTAATTCCACAATATAATTAAAACTTACAGCCCGGTGGGTAATTTCCCGCCGGGCATATTGCTTTAAAGAAAGGTTATTGAATTATGATAGAAGGAACAGTAGAGCAGATTGTTAAAGTTACCGCTCCTAAGATTTCAATTTTTTACAGAATAATACTTGTGATTGCATGTCTGCTCGCAGCGACAACAATTGTGCAGACAGGATGGCTGGGTGTAATAGTTCTTGTTATATTTATATTTTTTACGGTATTCGTATTTGAATATTATAACGCTGAATATGAATATTCATATGTTAACGGAAGCCTCACTATAGATAAGATTATGGCTAAGTCTGTGAGAAAGAATGTGGGAAGCTTTGACCTTACAAGAGCAACTTTGGTTGCCAAAGTAAACAGTCAGGAAGCTTTGGGCAAGGCAAGGCAGCAGTTAAGGACATATAATTGTTCATCAGGAGTTGATGACCCCGGAGATATTGTAATATACACATATGACAATGACAGCAATGAGATGATAAGACTGTTTATGCTTCCGGATGATTCAATGAAAGAAGCAATTGTAAGTGCTGTTGGCAACGGAGTTGCACATTTATAAAAAATATTTGACTTTTAGCGGCAGTTTTGTTATATTCTCTTGTAATATATTTATAAACTGACTAAGCTGTCAGATACTCGTAGAAACATCCGGATTAATTTATTTATTCGGATTTTTTCTATATATTAAAACACAACAGAAAGCGAGGATTTTAGCAAAATGGGTAAAATTATTGGTGAAGGCATTACATTTGACGACGTACTTTTAGTTCCACAGTATTCAGAAGTAACACCTAATATGATTGACCTCTCAACACAGCTCACTAAGAATATTAAACTTAACATTCCTTTAATGAGTGCAGGTATGGACACAGTTACAGAACACAGAATGGCAATCGCAATGGCTAGACAGGGCGGTATTGGTATTATTCATAAGAATATGTCAGTAGAAGCTCAGGCAGAAGAAGTAGACAAGGTTAAGCGTTCAGAGAATGGTGTTATCACAGACCCATTTTTCTTACATCCAGATAATACATTACAGGAAGCTAATGACCTTATGGGCAAGTTCAGAATCTCCGGAGTACCTATCACAGATGATAATGGCAAGCTTGTTGGTATCATTACTAACAGAGACCTTAAGTTTGAGGAGCATTTTGAAAGACCAATCAAGGAGTGCATGACAAGCGAGAATCTTATCACTGCTCCAGTTGGAACTACTCTTGAAGAGGCTAAGAAGATATTAGGCAAGGCAAGAAAAGAGAAGCTTCCTATCGTTGATGATGATTATAAATTAAGAGGACTTATTACAATTAAGGATATCGAGAAGAGCGTTAAGTATCCATCTTCAGCACATGATTCACAGGGCAGACTTTTAGCAGGTGCTGCTGTTGGTATCACAGCTAATGTTATGGACAGAGTTCAGGCACTTGTTAATTCAAGTGTTGACTGTATTGTAATTGATTCAGCTCATGGTCATTCTAAGAATATTATTACAACTCTTAAAAATATTAAATCAGCATTCCCTGATCTTCAGGTTATTGCCGGTAATATTGCAACAGGTGCAGCTGCAAAGGCTCTCTGCGAGGCTGGTGTAGATGCTGTTAAGGTTGGTATCGGACCTGGTTCTATCTGTACAACAAGAGTTGTTGCAGGTATTGGTGTACCACAGGTTACAGCCGTTATGGACGCTTATGCAGAGGCTAAGAAGTATGGTATTCCTGTAATTGCTGATGGTGGTATCAAGTATTCAGGAGATATCGTTAAGGCTATCGCAGCAGGTGGTAATGTCTGCATGTTAGGAAGCCTTCTTGCAGGTTGTGATGAGGCTCCTGGTACATTCGAGTTATTCCAGGGAAGAAAGTACAAGGTATACAGAGGAATGGGTTCTATCGCTGCCATGGAGAACGGAAGCAAGGACAGATATTTCCAGACTGGTGCCAAGAAGCTTGTTCCTGAGGGTGTTGAAGGACGTGTTGCTTATAAGGGTCTTGTTGAGGATACTATATTCCAGCTTATGGGCGGCCTTCGTTCAGGTATGGGATATTGTGGAGCACCTACTATCCCGGTACTTCAGGAAACAGCTCAGTTTATTAAGATGTCTTCAGCAGCTTTAAGAGAGAGTCATCCACATGATATTCATATCACTAAGGAAGCTCCTAACTATTCAGTGGAAGATAAGTAATTAATAATAGTATTCAACCCGGACAGATTGTGTTGTCCGGGTATTTTTTTTCATGATAAAATGTAATTTCTTCTGAAATTATTGCTATTGAACAATGGTATGATGTATAATGAACTGAGTATTTATATATTAATGTGAATGAACAGGGGATATTTTGGGACGCTAAATCAACGAGAAGGAGAAAAACTATGAAGGACAGAATACTCGGCAGATATATTGCAAAGAATCACTCAGATAACGTGTTCACTGACAGAGAGTTACAAGTCATAAAGCAGGGAGATACGGATACACTTGTTGAAACATTTCTGCATATGGACAATGATTATTACAAGACGCAGATGCAGTGTACATTAAAAAGTCTTGGAATGTTCATGGATGGTAATATTGAACTGAACCAGATAGATTACGAAAGAGAATATAAGGGTCAGTTTATTGGCTGTCAGGTTATGGATGGGGATATTGATGTGTTTCTTGGCATAGCTGGTGATAACAGGGAACTTTTGAAAGTAGCATCTACATTTGCACAGGAAGATATAGAAGAATTTGATGAAGATGCTTATGATGCATTATGCGAATTTATTAATGTGATGAATGGGGCATATGCAACTAAACTTGGGGAAGCAGATATTGAAGTAACACTTCATCCGCCAGTGTTTTATAAAGATACAGAAGTTACGGCAGATACCGGTTTTTATGTTGTGACTTTCAATATTGAAGATAATGTATTTAAGATTTTAATGGCTGCTGATAATAAAATCCAGCTTTCAGCTTAATAAGGAGAATAGTTATGGCAAAAGTTTTGATAGTAGATGATTCTAAGACATCAAGAAAATTTTTAAGAAATATGCTTGAAGATGCAGGTCATGAGGTTGTATCAGAGGCAGTTAATGGGGTAGAAGGCGTAGAAAAATTCAGGTTGTATAAGCCTGATGTTGTTACAATGGATATTACAATGCCTGTTATGGATGGTATAGAAGCAGTAAGAGAGATTATTGAGATTGATCCAGGGGCAAAGGTTATTATGGTAACTGCCGCTGGTCAGAAGACTAATATGGTTGAGGCATTAAAGAGAGGTGCTGCTGATTTTATTCAGAAGCCATTTGATAGTGCTGTAATTATTAATACAATAGAAAAGGTTTTGGAAGACGAATAATGTATAATTACCGTATAGAGATAGAGTACGATGGTGGAAGATATGATGGTTGGCAAAGACTTGGTAAGGATGCCAGCACGAATACTATAGAGAGCAGACTGTGTGAGATAATGGCAAGAATGACTGGTGAGACAGTTGACATGTATGTTGGATCAAGAACAGAAAAGGGCGTGCATGCACTTTGCCAGACAGCGAATTTCAAGCTTGAGAAGGAAGTTAAGGCACTTGATATTAAGAATTATCTCAACAGATATCTGCCGAGAGATATTGCGGTTATGTCTGTTTCACAGGTTGATGAAAGATTTCACAGCCAGCTTAATGCAAAGTCCAAGATATATGAGTACAGACTGGATATAGGTAATGTAGCTAATGTGTTCAGAAGAAAATATGCGTATCATACATTCAGTATGCCGGATTTTGATGCCATGAGAAAGGCTGCCGGATATTTTGAAGGAAAACATGATTTTAAGGCATTTACAACAGCAAAGAAGAACAAAAGCACAGAGAGGACTATTAAGAGGATAAACATTCAGTATGAAGGAACAAGAGCTTACATAAGGATTGAAGCTGATGATTTCCTTCATAATATGGCAAGATTTATGATTGGGATGCTGCTTGATGTAGGCAATGGTATTAAGAAGCCGGAAGATGTGAAGAGATGTCTTGATGGGGAAAACGTACAGATGTCATTACCGGCAGAGAGTTATGGGCTGTTTCTTGTAAAGGTGGTTTATTAGATATTGTAAAAGGTGGAGAATATGAAGACGATTATTGAACTTATTACTGATGAGATTAAAAATGTATTCACTGAATGTGGATATGATGAGGCATATGCGAAAGTTACAGTTTCTAACAGACCTGACCTGTGCGAGTTTCAGTGTAATGGTGCTATGGCAGCAGCCAAAGCATATAAGAAAGCACCATTTATGATCGCTGATGAGGTCGTTGCAAAGTTAACGGATAACAAGATGTTTTCTAAGATTGAGAGTGTTAAGCCTGGATTTATCAATATTAATATATGTGAGGATTATCTGGCTGGATATCTTAATGAGATGTCTGAAACAGAGAAGTTTGGATATTTTAATGCTGATAAGGAAAAGACTGTTATTGTAGATTATGGCGGAGCTAATGCTGCAAAGCCACTTCATGTCGGACATTTACGTTCTGCAGTTATAGGAGAAAGTGTTAAGAGAATCAATACATTTGCTGGAAATAAAACTATAGGTGATGTCCATCTTGGAGACTGGGGTCTGCAGATGGGACTTATCATTGAAGAATTAAGAGATAGAAAACCAGAACTTCCGTATTTTGATGACAGTTTTACCGGTGAGTATCCAGAGGAAGCACCATTTACTATCTCAGAGCTTGAGGAGATTTATCCGGCAGCTTCTGCAAAGTCTAAGGAAGATGCTGCATTTGCAGAAAGAGCTCATGAAGCTACACTTAAGTTACAGAGCGGTGACAAGGCATGCCGTGCAATATGGCATCATATTATGAATGTTTCTAAGGCTGATCTTAAGAAGAATTATGATAATCTTAATGTACATTTTGATTTATGGAAAGGTGAATCAGATGCACAGCCATATATTGACGATATGGTTAATAAGATGATTGCAGACGGAATTGCTTATGAAAGCCAGGGCGCAACTGTTGTAGATATCCAGCAGGATGGTGATACTAAGGAGCTTCCACCATGCATCGTAAGAAAATCTGATGGTGCGGCACTTTATGCAACATCTGACCTTGCAACTATTGTTGAAAGAGAAAAGTTATATCATCCTGATACATATATTTATCTTGCTGATAAGAGGCAGGAACTTCATTTTACACAGGTATTCAGAACGGCTAAGAAGGCTGGGATTGTAGCGCCTGATGCAGATATGAGATTTGTGGGCTTTGGTACTATGAACGGTAAAGATGGTAAGCCATTCAAGACGCGTTCAGGTGGTGTTATGAGACTTGAGCATCTTATAGCTGATATTGATGAAGCTGTATATGAGAAAATTATGTCTAACAGAACTGTTGAAGAGACAGAAGCAAGAGATACAGCTAAGATAGTAGGACTTGCTGCATTAAAGTATGGAGATCTTTCTAATCAGGCATCAAAGGATTATGTATTTGATATTGAGAGATTTTCATCATTTGAGGGTAATACAGGACCATATATTCTTTACACAATTGTAAGAATTAAGTCTATCCTTAACAAATATACAGAAAATGGTGGAAGCACAGATAACCTTAAGATTATGGCTGCTACAGAAGAAAGTGAGAAGAATCTTTCTTTATCACTTATTAAGTTTGCAGATATAATTGATGGGGCATATAAGGATAATGCACCACATAAGATATGTCAGTTTATATATGAGGTATCTAACGCATTTAACGGCTTTTATCATAACAATAAGATACTTTCAGAACCTGACGAGGTTAAGAAAGCAAGCTATATTGCACTTATAAGCCTTACGAAGAGCATTCTCGAGCAGTGTATTGATTTACTTGCGATTGAATGCCCTGACAGAATGTAAAGGAGAAATTTGATGGGTAAATTATTATCATTTGCAATACCATGTTACAACTCCGCAGAGTATATGGAACATTGTATTAATACAGTGCTTGCCGGTGGGGATGAAGTTGAGGTTATTATAGTTGATGATGGTTCAACAAAGGATAATACATATGAAATAGCCAAAAGATATGAGAAGGAATATCCGGATATTGTCAAAGCTGTACATCAGGAGAATGGTGGACATGGCGAGGCTGTAAATACAGGTCTTAAGCATGCAACAGGAAGGTTCTTTAAGGTTGTTGACAGTGATGACTGGGTAGATGGCAAAAGTTATAAAAGAATGCTTGCTACATTAAGAAGCTTTGAAGAGGGTAGTGAGCCGGATATGGTTATTGCAAACTATGTATATGAAAAGGTCGGAGCCAAGAGAAAGAAAGTTATCCACTACGAGAATGTATTTCCTGTAGAGCAGATGTTTACATGGGATGATATTAATATAGGCGATTTTAAGGTTGACCAGTATATTCTTATGCATACTGTTGTATATAGAACACAGCTTTTAAAGGATTGTGGATTAGAGCTTCCTAAGCATACATTTTATGTTGATAACATATTTGTGTTCGAGCCACTTCCGTATGTTAAGAATATGTATTACGTAAATACTAATTTCTACAGATACTTTATTGGACGAGAAGATCAGTCTGTTAATGAGAGTGTTATGATTTCAAGAATTGACCAGCAGCTTTCTGTTAATAAGAGAATGATTGATTCGTTTATTTCAGAAAATCCTCAGAATATTAACTGTAGAAAATATATGATTAATTATTTAAGGATTATGATGGAGGTATCGTCTATATTCTTAATTGTATCTGGAACAAAGGAACATCTTGCGAAGAAGAAGGCACTCTGGCAGTATGCTAAGGATAAGGATGAAGTGCTTTATAAGAAGTTACGACACAGTCTTTTAGGCTGGTCTGTTAATATCCCTACATCTGCAGGAAGATGGATATCTAAGCAGGGATACAAGATAGCTAATAATATAATAGGTTTTAATTAAACAGATTTAGAAGGAGAAGAATATATGTCTATAATTGATGCATTCAGACTTGATGGAAAGGTTGCAGTAGTTACAGGTGCAAATACAGGTCTTGGACAGGGAATGTCCGTTGCACTTGCGCAGGCAGGTGCTAAGGTTGTAGGTGTTGCAAGAAGATCCTGCGAGGATACTAAGAAGCTTATTGAAGCTGATGGAGGAGAATTTGCTGAGGTTATAGCAGACCTTTCAGATATGTCAGCTATAGATGTTATTGTGAATGGTGCACTTGCAGCTTTTGGAAAGGTTGACATTCTTGTTAATAATGCAGGACTTATTAAGAGAAATGATGCTATTGATTTCACAGAAGATGAATGGGATAGTGTTATTCAGGTTAATCAGAAGATGGTATTCTTCTTAAGCCAGGCATTTGCAAAGCAGTATATTAAGCAGGGACATGGTGGCAAGATTATTAATATCAATTCCATGCTTTCATATCAGGGAGGTATAAGAGTTCCTTCTTATACAGCAAGTAAGAGTGCTGGTATGGGACTTACAAAAGCTATGTGTAATGAGTGGGCATGCCATAACATTAATGTTAATGCTATTGCACCAGGATATATGGCTACTAATAATACGGCACAGTTAAGGAGCGATTCTGACAGAAGTGAAGCTATTATAGACAGAATTCCGGCAGGACGCTGGGGAACTCCTGATGATATGAAGGGAGCGGTTGTGTTTCTTGCATCAGCTGCATCGGATTATGTTAATGGATTTACACTGGCTGTTGATGGCGGATGGCTTGCAAGATAACTTAAAAGAGTATGATAAAAGGCGTTTCAACTTTAACTGTTTGAAACGCCTTTTGTGTATAGTTTTTAGAAGTTGATTTTGCAAATGTTTCTGTCAACATGTGACTTGATATACGCAGGAACAGCAGCTTTAATATCATCAGGCATGTCCTTCTGACTTAACATGACAATCATACGTCCTTTGTTAAATAACATGTAATAGCCGAATTTGTTGTAAACATTAGTGAACTGATTCCACTCATATGTGTATACAAGATTATGCTCAGGAATATCTGCCATAATAGCATTATTCATAAGAGTAATTGTACATGGGGCTTCTTCTGATGGATCTCTGTGCTTTAAATGATAGTTAACACTTGATCTGAACTGGTATCCAAAAATATATATTGGGTAAAACCAGCATACGGCATAAAGAATCAGTAAAAAGCTGGAATAATAATGCAGGCATAGAAGCACAAGCGAAATTACGGCAGGAAGCCATGACAGAATAAGCTCAATGGGATTTCTTATAAATCTGTTCCAAAATACAATCTTGAAATAATCCTTTCCAGAAGCTTTTAATGTTGTGTTAAATTTAATAATGTCCATAATAATCCTCATAAATAAATTGATATAGAGATATAATAACACCCTTAAATAGATAAAACAATTAATTATCTGTGAAATTAAAAATGTATATTGAAATGATTGTAAAATCATGCAAAAATCAGTTTCCAAAAAGATTGTAATAGGCTATAATATTATTAGATTTGTGTATTGCTGGAGGAATATTTTGAGTAGTGATAATAACAGAAATATAGGGCTTTCAGAGATTATACGTATGCTTGAAAATAATGTTACATTTACTCAGGCAGCAGATAGTGTTCTTGAATGCATAACTGACAGCATGGATATATGTGATGCTGTTGTAATGCAGATAGACAGGGAAAATGACACTATGCATGTGATATCTGAAACCGGAAATTGTTTTAAAGATGAATCAGGCACGGTTAAACGGTCAGAGTTTGTATTATGTTCAGATGCAATTAAGATTACATACGAAGGAAATGCGGATACAGCACAGAAAGGGCTTCTGGACAGACTTGGAGTAAAGCTGAGCATAACAGTACCGATTTTAATTAATAATGTAAAAGCAATGTATCTTATAGTTCTTAGTAATGATGTACAGGCAGTATCAGATAATAAGATTAAGGAATACATAAGCGACATGGCACTGGTACTTCATGGTATAGCACAGAGCAAGGTAATTAATAATTCACTTATATCATCTTATGATGTTTTACAGAAGATTCTTGATAATATAGGTTCTGGAATTATTGTGTGCAGCAGGTATTCTGGCAATATATTGTTTGAGAATGAGATGGCAGCTAATGTACAGGAGGTTCGGGATACAATAAGGGAATGTCTGGAGGATGTGTTTACATGCGAAGATGTACATAGAAATATCGGAGCATCCATGGAACGCTACAATACAGAGTCAGGATTGTGGTTCGAGGTGAGGTTTTCTGAATTGGAGTGGATTGACGGAAGTGAGGTTATTGTTGTGACCGCCGTAGATATTACCCAGAAGAAAAAGAATCAGCAGAAGATTGAATATCAGGCACATAATGATTTTCTTACAGGTCTGTATAACCGTATGAAATGTGAAGTCGATTTAAGAAAAGTTATAAGAAGAACGGAAAAGGCAGGACTTAAAGGAGCGGTACTGTTTATTGATCTTGATGATTTCAAGCATATTAATGACGGACTTGGCCATCAGTATGGGGATATACTTCTTCAGCAGATTGCGGCAGGACTTACGGGAATTCCAGGTTTGCGTGGACATTGTTACAGAATGGGTGGAGATGAATTTGTAATAATAGTTGAACCTGAAATATTTGGAGACATAAATAATATTATTGGCAATATAACTGCTTTGTTTAATAAGCCGTGGTATCTTATGGAAACTGAATATTTCTGTACAATGAGTATGGGAGTTGCTGTGTTCCCGGATAACAGTGTTGATGTTCATGAAATAACAAGAATGGCAGATGTTGCGATGTATGAGGCAAAGAGGTCAGGAAAGAACGGCTATACTTATTACAGCAGTGAGGTTGAGAATTCGACAGCCAAGAGACTTGATATCGAGAATAACATGAGACAGGCAGTTTCTACAGGAATTGAGGAATTCGTAGTATTCTATCAGCCCGTTGTTGATGTCAACACACAGATGTGTACTTCCTGTGAGGCACTTGTAAGATGGGACAGCAAAGCACTGGGATTTATGGGACCGGGTGAGTTCATACCGCTGGCAGAATATCTTGGGCTTATTACTTCAATTGGTGACTATGTTCTTGAGGAGGCATGCAGAAGATGTAAGCTATGGAATGATAATGGATATCCGGATTTCTATATTAATGTGAATCTGTCGGTAGTGCAGCTTTTACAGAAGAATGTGGTTGAGAATATTAAAAGAATTCTTGATAAGACAGGTGTTAATCCTAAGAATATAGTACTTGAGATTACAGAATCATTTGCAATTAATGATATGCAGAGGGTTATGGATATTATTACAGGTCTTAAGAAGTTAGGACCTAGGATTGCACTTGATGATTTTGGTACAGGTTATTCTTCACTTAACTATATAAAGCAACTTCCTCTTGATATCATTAAGGTTGATAAGACATTTATTGATGATATTGTTGAAGATGATTATGCACAGGCATTTATTAAGCTTATAGTTGACCTTTCCAAGACTATCGGTACTAAGATTGTTGTTGAAGGTGTTGAACATAAGGAGCAGTTTGAACTGCTTAAAAGTCTTGGTGTGGATTATATACAGGGATATTATTTTGGGAAGCCTGTACCAGCCAATATTTTTGAAGAGAAAAACTTAGAGGGGAGATTGGGCGAATGAATATACTGATTAAAGAGGGCAGAGTGCTTGACCCTGCAAGTAAAACAGACAAAGTTATTGATGTGCTTATTAAGGACGGATTTATTGCTGCAGTGGAGGAGAATATTGATGAGTCACAGGCTGATGAAGTGATTGATGCATCAGGATGCATGGTTATGCCTGGACTGGTTGACCTTAATGCACATTTCAGGGAACCGGGACTTGAGCATAAGGAAACAATCAGAACAGGCTCAAGAGCAGCAGCAAGAGGCGGATATACAACAGTCTGTATGATGCCTAATACGAAACCTGTAATTGATAATGTTGATATGCTGCAGTATGTAACAGATAAGGCAGAAGAGGTTACTGACATTAATCTGTATACAATAGCTGCCATGACGGCAGGTCAGGAGGGTGAATATCTTACTGATTTTGAGGCTCTTAAGGATGCAGGTGCTGTTGCAGTCAGTGACAATGGCGGAACTATTATGAATGCAAGAACTGCAAGGCAGGCTATGAGGCAGGCAGCAGAGGTTGACATTCCGGTATTTGCACATTGTGAAGATACTAACTTGGCTGCAAGAGGTGTTATGAATGCCGGAGAGAGAGCCAAGGAACTTGGTCTTTTCGGAATAATGGATGCCGTTGAGGATGTTATTGTTGCAAGAGATATTCTTCTTGCGAAGAATACAGGTGCAAAGCTGCATATAAGTCATGTGTCTAATAAGGAATCAGCATTTATTATAAAGATTGCCAAGGAACAGGGGATTCCAGTGACAGCAGAGGTTGCCCCACATCATTTCACACTGACAGAGGATGCGGTGAACGGGGATGATGCTAACTTTAAGATTAACCCTCCTTTAAGAAAGGCAGATGATGTAAAGGCTCTTAAAGAAGCGCTTGCATCAGGGGTTATTGATGTTATTGCAACAGACCATGCTCCACATCATCCTACTGAGAAGGAAAGACCTTTTGACGAAGCACCGTTTGGTGTAGTAGGTCTTGAAACAGCAGTTCCGGTTACTATTACTGAGCTTGTAAGAACAGGAGTGCTTACTCCGTTACAGATGGTTGAGAAAATGAGTTATAATCCGGCTAAGATACTTGGAATTGACAGAGGAGTTCTTGCACCGGGAAAAGTTGCTGATATAACAGTTGTTAATCCTACAGAAGAGTATGATATTGACAGCAACAGATTTGCTTCAAAGGGAAAGAATACTCCATTTGAAGGAAAGCATGTGTATGGAAAGGTTTTATATACGCTTGTTAATGGAAGAGTTGTGTATTCAGACCATAATGGAACAGAAATTCTTATTGAAAGAGAAGTTCCAAAGTTGTAGAATAAAGTGATTTTGCGTATGAATTAAGGAGGCTAAAGTAGATTAATGATTAAGAAGCTTGTTGATAAGATTGTAGAGACTAATGCACCAATAGTTGTAGGACTTGATCCAATGATGAAGTATCTTCCAAAGCATCTTGCAGATGTTGCATTTGAGCAGTATGGTGAGACACTTGAGGGAGCAGCGGAGGCTATATGGCAGTATAACAAAGGCATTATAGATAATATATATGACATTGTTCCAGCTGTTAAACCACAGATTGCAATGTATGAGCAGTTTGGAATTGAAGGACTTAAGGCATTCAAGAAAACAGTTGATTACTGTCACGAGAAAGGCATGATTGTTATCGGTGATGTTAAGAGAGGCGATATTGGTTCAACTTCTGAGGCTTATGCGGTAGCACATCTTGGAAAGGTAAATGTTGGCTCTAAGGCAATTACTCCTTTTGACGAAGATTTTGCAACTGTTAATCCATATCTTGGCTCTGATGGTATCAATCCATTTATTAAGGTTTGTAATGAGCAGGACAGAGGTATATTTATACTTGTTAAGACATCTAATCCTTCAAGTGGAGAATTCCAGGATCAGCTTATTAACGGAAGACCATTATACGAGTTAGTTGGTGGGAAGGTTAATGAGTGGGGAGCTTCAAGCATGGACGGAGATTACAGTAATGTCGGTGCGGTTGTTGGAGCTACTTACCCAGAGATGGGAAGAGTATTAAGAAAGGTTATGCCTAAGGCGTATATCCTTGTACCAGGATATGGTGCACAGGGCGGACAGGGCAAGGATCTTGTTGATTTCTTTAATCCTGACGGACTTGGAGCTATTGTAAACAGCTCAAGAGGAATTATTGCAGCATATACTAAGGAGCAGTATGCGAAGTTTGGTGAGAAGAACTTCGGAGAAGCTTCAAGACAGGCTGCTCTTGATATGATTGCTGATATCAACGGAGCACTTGGCAAGTAATTATACATATTTACACACAGGTTAATAATGGAGATTATTATGGCGTACAGAGAAAATGCGAAGATTCTTAAGGCGGATTGTCTTGCTGACGGAGTCTATGAAATATGGTTTGAAACAAAGGATATTGCTAAGGCCGCTAAGGCAGGACAGTTTATATCAGTATATTCTAATGATGGTTCAAGAATGTTACCAAGACCTATCAGTATATGTAAGGTTGAGAATAATAATTTAAGAATTGTATTCAGAGTTGCCGGCAAGGGAACAGAAGAGTTTTCTAAGATGAAGGCAGGAGAATATCTTGATATTCAGGGACCCCTTGGCAATGGTTATGATCTGGGAAAAATTGCTGCAGAGATTAAGGCAGAAGGCAGAAGCTTTGATAAGGCTATTCTTTTCGGTGGCGGAATAGGTGTTCCTCCTATGCTTGAGCTTGCAAGAAGATTAGACTGCCACAAGAATGTTGTAGTTGGTTACAGAAACAGCCAGACTTTCCTTAAGGAAGATTTTGAAGCAGTTGCTGATACAGATGTGTATATTGCAACTGAAGATGGAAGTGTTGGAACAAAGGGTAATGTATTAGATGCTGTAAAACAGGAAAAGGTTGAGGCAGATGTTATATTTGCATGTGGACCAACTCCTATGCTTCGTGCAATTAAGGCATATGCACTTGAGAATGATATTCCGTGTTATGTTTCATTAGAAGAGAAGATGGCATGCGGAATCGGTGCATGTCTTGCATGTGTATGTAAATCAACTGGGATTGACGACCATTCTCAGGTTAAGAATAAGAGAGTGTGCAAGGAAGGTCCGGTATTTAATGTTAAGGAGGTAGAACTGTAATGAGCGATATTAATATGTCAGTCAATATTGCAGGAGTTGAATTAAAGAATCCTGTGACAGTTGCTTCCGGAACATTCGGATCAGGCATGGAGTATGGGGAATATGTTGACCTTAACAGACTTGGTGCAGTAACAACAAAGGGTGTTGCCAATATTCCATGGCCGGGCAATCCTACACCAAGAATTGCTGAGACTTATGGTGGAATGATGAATGCTATCGGATTACAGAATCCGGGACTTGATACATTTGTAAAAAGAGATATTCCATTTCTTAAGCAGTATGATACTAAGATTATTGTTAATGTATGTGGAAAATCTGAAGCAGATTATGTGGATGCTGTTGAAAAGCTTGGTGAACAGCCAGTTGACCTTCTTGAAATCAATATCTCATGCCCTAATGTCAAAGAGGGTGGAATTGCTTTCGGACAGGTTCCAGCTTCTGCAGAGGCTATTACTAAGGCGGTTAAGAAGGTAGCAAAGCAGCCGGTTATTATGAAGTTAAGCCCTAATGTTACTGATATTACAGAGATGGCAAAGGCTGTAGAGGCAGGTGGTGCTGACGCAGTTTCGCTTATCAATACTCTTACAGGTATGAAGATTGATGTGAACAGAAGAACATTTGCAGTAGCTAACAAGACTGCGGGCGTATCAGGACCTGCTATTCATCCAATCGCAGTAAGAATGGTTTATCAGGTTGCCAATGCAATTAACCTTCCTATAATCGGAATGGGTGGAATCAGAACAGCAGAGGATGCACTTGAAATGATTATGGTTGGTGCAAGTGCAGTTGCTGTCGGAACAGCGAATTTTAATGATCCATATACAACTATTAAGGTTATTGACGGAATCAGGGAATATATGGAAAAGAATAATGTAGCAGATATTAAGGAGCTGATTGGTTGTGTCAGATAGAATACTTTTCTTAAGTAATGGTTCTATATGCTATGACTCAACAACTTACTTTATTCAATGTATAGGTGAAGAATTAAAAGCTATGGGCTGGGAAGTCATGCATATCAGATTAGATAAAGCCACACAGAAGGATAAGCTGTGTGTGCTGGCTGATGAGTATGACTCCCAGCCTTTTGATTATGTGTTTGATATTAATACAAAGCTGGACGCAGTATGTGATGATTCAGGAAGATACTGCTTTGACAGACTTGGAAAAGCGGTATGGCATTATATTCTTGACCATCCGTTCTATCATCATGACAGTCTCAAAGTGCCTTTAAAGAACATGAATGTAATATGTCTTGATGAGATGCATAAAAAGTTTATTGATGAAACCTATCCTCATATTAACAGCTGTATTGTTCTTCCGCTTGCTGCAAAGCAGGCAGAGAGCGGTCTGAAGCCATATGATATGCGTGATAATGACCTGATATTCACAGCGTCTTATACTGACCCTGATATGGTGTATTTTAAGGCAAAGAAGCAGGATAGTGAAAATGTTGTTTTTTTTAATACATTTACACAAAGACTGTTTGATAATCCGGAGCTTACGCAGGAGGAAGCCATAAGGAAGATGTATCCGGGTATTAGTGGAGTTCAGACAGCGGAGAAGCTGCGGGAGAATTTCATGGCGGATGTTTATATTCAGGCGGCAATCAGGCAGGAGATTGTGGTTCAGCTTATAAGAAATCATGTGCCTGTGAAGCTGTATGGACATAACTGGGATACTTTTCTTACAAAGGCAGAGGTTCTTATGAAAGAGGATTTGACATTCATTAAGGAGCATGTTGAGGACTGTGGCGAGGTGACATATGGCGAGCTTCCGGCTATATATAATAATGCAAGGCTTTCAATTAACCAGCTTCCATGGTTTAAGGCAGGAATACATGACAGGACGCCGCTTGCACTTATGAATGGCTGTGTGAGTATTACAGATGGAAGTACTTATATGCGCCGGGAGATTCCTATGGATTCAGGAGTTGAATATTATTCTCTTGATGAGCTGGAAAATGTTGGAGAGAAGATTAAAAGCCTTGTGGCTGATGTGGGTTCTATGAAGGAGAAAGTGGCAAGAGGCGTTCAGTATGCAGAAGATATGTGGTCGTGGAAGCACTGGGCTGTGGAGTTTGTGGAGGCTGCTAAGGAATGTTGAGGCGTGCTGAGGCGTGGCGATTGAGTCCACTGGTGAGATAGATATAGTGTGGCGTGGCGTTCAGGCAGGTGCGTCTTATAAGATTGTTTTTTATAGAGGTTTTATAGGCTGTTTTCAGACAGAAAAAGTGTTTTCGGTGCGGAATTACCTATAAGGCTGGCACGAGGAAGCTTTTGATAGGTGGATTGAGAGATAAAATGGCTGGTTTAGCAGGCAATTTGCTGAAATTGTCCTATAAGAACTTGACTAATGCGACTATCTATAGGTATCATGTCAAATATGCATGTATTTAATCATGCCACAGCCATTATGGAAACTAAAGACAGGGATAAATTCTAAAAAGACATGGCAGTCATTGATAAAAATGATTGCCATGTCTTTTCGATTATAATGAAACAATATAGTTATAATGTTGCTGCGATATCTTCTGCAATCTGTTCAGGAGTAAGGTGGTTATCCTTTAATACTTCTGAGACATCGTATCTGTCGATAAATTCTTTCTTAATACCGAAGTTTAATACCTTCATGTCAGAAGAACCATAGAATGCTGCAATCTTAGCTCCGAAGCCGCCTTCAAGATAGCCGTCCTCAAGAGTTGCAACTACAGCGTGGTCTTTCTTTAATTCATTAAGAGTGTCTGCGTCAATACCTGAGATATAGTAAGGATTGATAACAGTTGCGTCAATTCCGTGTGAAGACTTAAGAATATCAGCAGCTTTAACGGCATTTTCATAGAAAGTTCCAAGCCCGAGGATAGCAACTCTGCTTCCTTTCTTAGTAATCTCGTAAGTGTCAAGCTTGCTGAAATCTTTAGTTACAGGTACACCTGTTGAAATCATGCTGCCGCCCGGAATTTTAATAGCAACAGGATATGCATTCTGTGTTAAAGACCAGTCAAGCATTGCAATATAATCTTCCTTGGTAACAGGTGCAAGATATACAAGTCCCGGAATGCTGTTGAGCATAGGAATATCCTGAAGTCCGAGATGTGTAACATCATTCATTCCGTACACAGAGCCTGCAAATACTGTAAATGTTACGGCATTGCCATTGATACATACATCCTGAGTAATCTGGTCATAGGCTCTCTGTATAAATGAGCTGTAAACACCAAATACAGGCTTTCCGCCGTTGGCAGCGATACCGGAAGCTAATGCAACAGCAGTTTCCTCTGCGATACCAACATCAACAAACTGTTTTCCTGCTTTAGCTCTCATGTCAGCAGTAAATCCCATAACAGTAGGAGTTCCGGCTGTGATTGCAACAACACTCTTGTCCTCGTCCATCTTCTTTAACAGATATTCTAAAGAAGCGTCAGAGAAATCAGGCTCTCCGCCCTTGAAAAGAGATTCACCGGTTGCAATATCAAAAGGCATATGCCAGTGCCATTCTTCCTTATTCTGTTCAGCAGGTGCATAACCCTTGCCTTTAAGAGTGTTAATGTGGACAACAACCGCCTTTTTAGTATCTTTAACCTTTTCAAATGCTTCAATTAAAGAAGCGATATCATTACCCTTATCAACATAGATGTAATCAAGGTTCATTGCTTTGAAAAGATTACATTCAGCCTGTCCATTTGTTTCACGAAGAAGCTTTAAGTTGGCATAAAGACCACCGTGATTCTCAGCAATAGACATGTCGTTATCGTTAGCAACAATAATCATGTTGCCATTTAATTCAGAAGCGAAATCAAGACCTTCCAAAGCCTCACCGCCGCTTAAAGAACCATCACCTATAACAGCGATTACATTACCATCTTCACCGTTTAAATCTCTTGCTTTGGCAAGACCGCAGGCAAGACTTATAGAAGTTGAAGTATGACCTACAGTAAAGAAATCATGTTCACTTTCGTCCGGATTAGTGTATCCTGACACATCATCATAATGCTCCTCATAAAGATATGCATCTTTTCTTCCAGTGAGCATTTTGTGAGGATAGCACTGGTGTGATACATCAAATACGATTTTATCTTTAGGCGAATCAAATACATAATGCATGGCGATGATTGCTTCTACCATACCGAAGTTAGGACCAAAATGTCCACCGTGTCTGCTGGCTCTTGTAAGAAGGGCGTGACGCATTTCTTCTGCAAGGACATTAAGCTGCATGATGTTAAGCTTCTTCACATCAGCGGGACTGTTAATATTCTCAATATACATGTTTTCTGATACTCCTTATCTTATATTTTAATACATTTTATATCATAGCACCTAAAGTCAGATTTAGGTCAAGAGGAATGTGTTGGGAGTTTTATACTATTTGCTATAAGGAAATGATGATGCAAAAACAATCGGGTTGAAATTTAAAAATCTATCGGATTGAAAATGCAAAAACAATCGGATTGGAAATCAAAAATCTGTCGGATTGTAATTGAAAAATTAATCGGGTTGAATTATAATGATGAAGAAGAAAATGTATATAGATTAAGCTTAAACCAATAATATTAATGATATATAAGAATAGAATGGAGAGAATATGGAAAGAGAGGATTACAGACCAAGACTGATTGACAATATAATTGATAGTTATTTAGAGGCATTTGGTGCAGTATGTGTGGAGGGACCGAAGTGGTGTGGAAAAACCTGGACATCATCATATCATTGTAAAAGTGAAATTATGCTTGGCAATCCAGATGGTAATTTCCAGAATAGACAATTGGCGCAGATGAGTCCATCGCTGGTTTTGGAGGGAGAGACTCCAAGATTAATTGATGAATGGCAGGAAGTTCCTCAGTTATGGGATGCTGTCAGGTATAAGGTTGACCAAAGCGGTAATAAAGGGCAGTTTATATTGACAGGCTCTGCGACACCAAATCATAAAGGAATATTGCATAGCGGAGCTGGAAGAATTGCAAAATTGAGAATGAGACCAATGTCATTATTTGAAAGTGGAAATTCCAGTGGAGATATTTCTTTAAAAGATATATGTGAGGGTAGAATAGAACCTAAAATATCAGGTGAGGTTGACTTGAGAAAACTTATTGATTTCATTATAAGAGGAGGCTGGCCTGCTAATCAGGAGACAACATTAAAACAGGCGGCATATCTTCCTATACAGTACATCAGGGCTGTATTAGACGATGATGTTTATAGAATTGATAATGTAAAAAGAGATAAGCATAAAATGGAGCTGCTTCTTCGTTCACTTGCAAGAAATGAGGCAACAACTGTAACAAATAAGAAATTAAAAAATGACATTAAGGAAATAGATGATGAAGATATTGATGTGGAAACAGTTTCTGCTTATCTAGATGTTTTCCAAAGACTTTTCCTCACAGACAATCAGAAACCTTTTGAGGCTAAGCTTAGATCATCAATCCGTATTAAGCAGGCAGAAAAGAGACATTTGTCAGACCCATCATTAGCAGCCGCATTGTTAAATGCGACACCTGAAATGTTACTGAATGATTTAAATACATTGGGATTCTTATTCGAAGCATTGTGTGAAAGAGATTTGAAAATATATGCTGAGTCATTTGATGCAGAATTGTATCATTATCAGGATTATAATAACAATGAAATGGATGCAGTTATAGCAATGCCTGATGGAAAATGGTGTGGATTCGAAATCAAATTGGGTGCAAACCAAATAGATATGGCGGCAGAGAATCTTATAAAAATAAAAAATGAAATTAAAGCAAGTGGAGGAATTGCGCCAGATTCGTTATGTGTTATATGTGGATTATCTAATGCTGCATATCAAAGACCTGATGGAGTATTTGTTGTGCCGATTACAGCGTTAAGAAATTGATACTTGTACGATTGAAATTCCCTGATATCCATGATAAAATAACAAATGAGTAGATTTCAAAACAAAAGAGGGGTAAACCTGCAGAAATGCAGGGACACAAAGCTACAAGTCTAAGTTGATTCAGTGGTCTGGGGAGTATTGGATATATTGAAGATATAAGATGGTTGAGTTGCAGATGATGTCACGGAATGTGATGTTGTCTGCTTTTTTGTTTTTGGAGGAAAGAGATGATAATAAATATGTATACAAAGATAGGGATACCAGAAAATAACAGTTTAAAGAGCAAGATTGAAGAATTATATGAGTGGTGTGACAAGCGGGACAATGATGATGAGCTTGGAAAAACATATTTTAATGAACCAATAGATGAAGATAAATTAAATAAATGGGAGGAGGCAAATGGCGTAAAGATTCCAGAGACATATAAGGAATGGCTCAGATTTACAGAAAAATGTCTGATTGATGGATCGAGTGCAATGTTTTGGGGAACAGATGATTTCCATCATAATTTTATGCCAGATAATCTGACGGTTATAGGAGAAATGTCAGGAGATGGAGAAGTAGTATGCTTCTCCAATGATAATGGCGAATTCATGGGATATTATGAAGGTGATATTACATATAGAACAAATGATTTTTCTCAGGTTATTGACCAGATATTCGAAAGAAACAGTGCATGGGGTGGAATGTCTAAGGAAGCTATGGAATTATTTATGAAATTTTGTGAAGAAGAATAAAAGAAAAAGCAGAAATGGAACACGATAATTAATATATCATGGGTTCGGTATAAAGAGAAAAAATGTATGACAGCAATAATAGCTGCTTCATTAGCTGTAGCGTTGATATGGCATTAATTATTAATGTGCTTTAATAAAGAGATGCGGGGTAAAATTATGAATTATATATGACTATATTTCAGAAGAAAGAAAAAAAGAAATAGCAGATATGAATATTGTTGATACATATCAGCGTACAGGGTATTTAAAGATTCCGACAGGTAGAGTTGTTAAAAGTAAGGATGAGCATCTTTTGTTATGGAATAATTTAGCAGATACACTTTGCCTTAGGCAACAAATAGAAGAAACAAGTTCATCAGATATTGGAAAAGAAAGATATATATTCATATATGGTGATAAATATATGAATATAGAGATACCTGATGAGAATTGGATGGAAAAGGATGAATATCCCAATAATGATCCAGCGTTTAATATAAATACAGAAAAAATGAAACAATATAACACAATTGATTTAAGCTTTTTAAGGAACTGTGGATATAAAAATGAAATATGTAAGATGCTTTCAAAATATATACATAGTTCGGCTGCATGGTTTAGAATTATAAAAAATAAAATTTTTATTGATGATGAAATTATAGTGGAGGAATTCTGATTGAAGTATATAATTAATTTTATGAGTGTAAAAAGGGGAAATATATGGCAGCAATAATAGCAGTTGCATTAATTGTAGCTTGGTTATTTATAGGAAATTATCTTCCAAAGATAATAAGGTATATTATAAGCGCTATATTAGATGTTGTTGCAATAGTGCTATTTATAATGAAACCAATGAGCCTTATTATAAGAATAATAATTATAGTTCTATTGGCTTTTATGGCAATCATATGGCTGGCAAAGTTTAACAGATTTAATGGTAATAAAAAGATAGAATGGGAACAATCAAGGGTAGACGGTATCATGTTTACAGTGGGGGTAATAATAATTACATTAATTATTGATTTGTTTTAATAGAAATAAAAAACGAGGTAAAATTATGGATTATATATATGATTATATTTCAGAAGAAAGAAAAAAAGAAATAGCAGATATGAATATTGTTGATACATATAATCGTACGGGATATTTAGACATTCCAGGGGATAAGGTTGTCAAAAGCAAAGATGAATATTTTTTATTTTGGTATAATTCACCGGATACACTTTGTCTCAGGCAGCAGATAGAAGAAACAGGCTCGTCTAGTATTGGAAAAAAAAGATATATGCTCATATATGGTGATAAATATATGGATATCGAGATACCTAATGAGAATTTTGGAACAGAATATGAATATCCTGATAATAATTCGGGATTTGACAAAAATACGGAAAAAATGAAACAATACAATACTATAGACTTAAGCTTTTTAAGAGATTGTGAATATAAAAATGATATATGTAATATGCTTTCGGAATACATACATGGTTCTGCTGTGTGGTTTAAAATTATGAAAAATAAAATTACTATTGACAATGAAATTATGGTGAAGGAGTTTTGAGCTTTGTTAATCGAGATTTAAAAGAAAATGAAAGAAGCGATTATGTGCTGGAATATCTCATATGTGATTAGAAATATAAAAATCGTGTTTTTAAGTTTGAAGGTGTAACTTTTGTTTTCCAAACGATTGGGGAGAGATATACATAAAGTTTTGATAAAAGGTGTGGAAACCTATTAATTCAGTGTTCGATGTAAATTTGGTATATTATTTTGGCACATATTCAAGATAATTGACAGTAACAAGACCTACTAATCAGGCAGGAAGAAGCCTTTTTAGTAGGTTTTATAAGTATAAAATGAATGTTCATTCCTCTGGAAAGCAGGAAAAAGACCTACTAAATTATGAGCTTGACAATGGTTAGTGGGGTTTAGTGATTTCCGGCTGCCAGATAATCAGGAAAAGGCATACATAGGATTTTGATGAGCAGATTTTAATATGCAGATTTAATGTTCCAAAGACGCATTGAAACGAGAAAACATTTATGATAAAATAAAATCAATATTGAATATGAAGCAGCACCGCCGGACAGCGGGGCTGAATAAGGAGGATATAATGGAGCAGTATAAGCAGGAATTTATAGATTTCATGGTAGAGAGTGATGTGTTAAAGTTTGGAGATTTTACTTTAAAGAGTGGAAGAAAGTCACCTTTCTTCATGAACGCAGGTGCGTATGTTACAGGAACACAGCTTGCAAGACTTGGTGAGTATTATGCAAAGGCTATTCATGAAACATATGGTGATGATTTTGATGTACTGTTCGGACCAGCATATAAGGGGATTCCAATCAGTGTAGTTACAGCAGTTGCATATGCAAAGCTTTATGGCAAGGAAGTAAGATACTGCTCAGACCGTAAGGAAGAGAAGGACCATGGTGCTGATAAGGGAGGATTCCTTGGAAGCAAGTTAAAGGATGGCGACAGAGTCATTATGATAGAAGATGTAACAACATCCGGTAAGTCGATGGAAGAGACAGTTCCTAAGGTAAGAGGAGCGGCAGATGTTACTATCGTAGGACTTATGGTTTCACTTAACCGTATGGAAGTAGGCCTTGGCGGAAAGGTGAGCGCACTTGAGGAGATTAAGGAAAGATACGGTTTCCCAACAAGCGCAATTGTATCTATGGCAGATGTTGTAGAACACCTTTACAATAAAGAGTGTGAGGGTAAGGTAGTTATTGATGATGCACTAAAAGCAGCAATTGACAAGTATTACGCAGAATATGGTGTTAAGAACGCATAATAGCTGATGTTAATGGAGGGTTAATTATGGAAGAGAATCTTTATAAGAAATTAAAGTCAGTAGGAGCTTCTAATCTTGTATTTGGTATCCTGATAATACTCTTTGGTATCGGTGCAGGTGTAATGATGATTATTAATGGTGCAAGACTTCTAGCACACAGATCAGATAGCTTATTCTAGTGAAGGGGAACTGCCTGGTGGGTTAATTATGCCTGCCGGGCAGATTTGTTATGAAAAAGAAACATTATGTAACGCTTATAAAATGGGCGCTTTTTGTTATATATATGATTCTGCTCTTTTATGTAGTCTTTTTCGCAGAAGGAATGGGAAGGGCAGAGATAGCCAGCGGTTACAAATACAATCTTACACTGTTCACGGAAATCAGGCGCTATTGGCGTTATCTTGGACATTTTGACTCGCTTGGCTGGATAGCATTTCTTAATATCATTGGAAATGTGCTGGCATTTATACCATTTGGCATATTCGTGCCGTGGCTTTCCAATGGCAGAATTAATGTATTTGCTACATTTGCATATGGATTCGCACTGTCGCTTACAATAGAAACAGTACAGCTTATATGTAAGGTCGGATGCTTTGATGTTGATGACCTTGTGCTTAATGTACTGGGAGCATTGTGCGGTTATGCGGTATATGCGATAGCATACAGAATTGTTAAAATGTTTAATAAAAAGGACAGGTGAAAAAATGAAACTTTTTAATAAATACAAGTTCTCTGATAAAAGTCAGGCACTTGGTGGTTTGATATCGACTGCGATGGGAATACTGTCATTGCTTTCTTTTGGTTACGGAGTGTATCTGTCTTTTAAAGCAGCAGGAGAAGGCGGCTTAAGAGTAGGAAGTCTTGGAATATTAAGCCTTATCTTAGCGGTAATTGGAACAGTAATCGGACTAATCAGCTTCAAAGAAGATAATAAGTTCTACGGAACTTCGAGATTTGGTTCAATGCTGTGTGGGGTAATAGCAGTATTTATGATAGCAGTATTCTTAATGGGAATATAATCCTTATCAGGGCAGAAGGAGAAAGAAATTGTTTAATGATAATGTAGAAGAACGTTACGCTCTTGCAATAGAAAGAATTAAAGAGATAGCAGCGGAACCGGGGCTTAAGACGGATGGGTTTGCAGATTATTTCAAATGTATTGCCACATTTATTCTTAAGATGGATAAGCTTGCGGCTGACTTAAAAACTGATGTTTTCAGAGATTATTCACTTGAAGAATATAAGAATCTGAATACAGGTCTGTATGAAGATGTAATTGGCAAGGCTTACGAGACAAGCTACGCTAATCCGTCATATGCAGCTTCAAAGTTAGGGCTTTCAGAGGGAAGGCTTTTGTCATTCCTTTATGTTGAGATAAGAGGAATGATTGTGTATGCATATGAAGGCAGAATGGCAGAGACGACAGCACTTATGGAGCTTTTTGTTGAAGTGTACTGCATGTGTGCATCGACTGAGGAAGACTGTGGAAAGCCAGATTATAAGCAGATGAAAGAGTCTGTATACTGGTATGTAAGTGATTACAGTGATGACCTTATGGAGTACAGGGTAAGAGAGCTGTTAGACCCTGAACTTGATTTTGCAACGAAGATTATTATGGAGTCTGACCTTACAGATGTAAGATATCTGTACAGATTCGGTGAGTATGTCACAGACAATGAGATTAAGACAGCAGAGTATCTTAATTCGCTCAGTGAAGAAGAAATCCAGAAGATGGCAGACACATTTACAGAAGGATACAGAATCGGGTTTGAGCTTACAGGCAAGGATTTATCAAAGAAGAAAACTGTTAATATAAGATACTGTCTGGGATTTGAAAGACTTGTGAGGGCTGAGATTAAGAACTTTGAAAAGCTTGGACTTAAGCCTACGATATACAGGGCAGCGGTCAACACGATTAATAAAAGACTTAACATTAAGGTTGGTTATTACGGAGCTAATCCTAACAAGCAGATGGATTTCGACCATCGTTTTGACAATGCACTTTATATGGATGGCGAATTTGTTGAGAGAAAGACAGGCGCACTAAAGCTTGCATATGAGAAGAACAAAGAGCTTGCAGCGGTGCATGGTGGACCTGCTGTTATGGAGGTGTTTGGTGAAGTGCCATTCGAGCCTCAGATTAAGAGCGAGGCATTAACGCTTGATACTAAGCAGCAGAAGCTTTCTGTGAAATACAGCAATGACGCGGGAAGCATTGTTAATGAGTATATTAAAGGCGAGGAGAGAAGCTTTACAATAATTGCTTATCCGATACCGGAGATTGGAGAGAATTTCGAGGAAATATTCGAGGGTACTGTTAAGATTAATACCCTTGATTATAACAAATATAAAGCTATCCAGCAGGCACTTATTGATGTACTTGATACAGCACAGTATGTTGAGGTTAAAGGAGCTAACGGAAACTGCACAGACATGAAGGTTTCTATTATGAAGATAACCGACCATAAGACGCAGACTGTATTTGAGAACTGTCTTGCGGACGTTAATATTCCGCTTGGAGAAGTATTTACATCACCTGTGCTTAAGAAAACAACAGGTGTGCTTAATGTGAGCAGTGTATATCTTAATGATATTAAGTTTAACAATCTTACTGTATGGTTTGAGGACGGATTTGTTAAGGATTACACATGTACTAACTTTGATGATGAGGCTGAGAATAAAGAGCTTTTCAAGGCAAATGTGTTATATGACCATGAAACACTGCCGCTTGGGGAGTTTGCTATAGGAACTAACACTACTGCGTATGTATTTGCCAATAAGCATGATATCGTGTATAAGCTTCCGATTCTTATTGTCGAGAAAATGGGACCACATTTTGCAGTCGGAGACACATGCTATTCAAGGGCAGAAGATGTGTATGTAACTAATCCGGATGGCAAGGAGATTATCTCAAGGGATAATGAGGTTTCACTTCTTCGTAAGACTGAGCCTGACAAGGCTTATTATAACTGTCACACCGATATTACAATTCCATATGATGAGATTGGCAATATTACTGTTGTGGCAGAGGATGGAACAAGAACAGACTTGATTAAGAACGGCAGATTCGTGCTTGATGGCACACTTGCGCTTAATGATGCATTTTTAACAGAATCATAAATATATAATTGTAAGCTGTAAACAGGCTTTATCTTGACGCAAAGTTTAAAACAAAGTACAATGATAATTAGTGTTTTCACTAATTTTAATATTATATCTATCGGACATAGGAGGTTAATATGGCTTTAGTAGGAATTGTTATGGGAAGTGACTCTGATATGCCTGTTATGGCAAAGGCAGCAGACATTCTTGAACAGTTAGGAATTTCGTATGAGATGACAATTATCTCAGCACACAGAGAGCCTGACGTATTCTTTGAATACGCTAAGAGTGCAGAGGAGAAGGGATTTAAGGTTATTATTGCAGGTGCAGGTATGGCAGCACATCTTCCGGGTATGTGTGCAGCTATTTTCCCAATGCCTGTTATTGGTATTCCAATGCATACAACATCACTAGGCGGTAGAGATTCATTATATTCAATAGTACAGATGCCTACAGGTATTCCGGTTGCAACTGTTGCTATTAACGGCGGAGCCAATGCAGGTATTCTTGCAGCCAAGATTCTTGCAACATCTGATGCAGCACTTCTTGAAAGACTTAAGGATTATACTAAGAATCTTAAGGAAAGTGTTCAGAAGAAGGATGCCAGACTTCAGGAAGTCGGCTATAAGAATTATTAATTAGTAACTGAATAGTTACATTAACTTACATTTATCATAATATTGAAGGAGAAAGAATCATGGATTACAAGAAATCTGGAGTTGATATTGAAGCAGGTTACAAGTCAGTTGAGTTAATGAAAGAGGCTGTTAAGTCTACTATGAGAGAAGAAGTGTTAGGCGGAATAGGTGGATTCTCAGGAGCATTTTCACTCGCTAAGATTAAGGAGATGGAAGAGCCTGTATTACTTTCAGGAACTGACGGATGTGGAACTAAGGTTAAGTTAGCTTTCATTATGGACAAGCATGATACTATCGGTATTGATGCAGTTGCTATGTGTGTTAACGATGTTGTATGTGCTGGTGGAGAGCCACTCTTCTTCCTTGATTACATCGCATGCGGCAAGAATTATCCAGAAAAGATTGCTACTATCGTTGGTGGTGTTGCAGAAGGCTGCAGACAGTCTGAATGTGCACTTATCGGTGGTGAGACAGCAGAGCATCCGGGACTTATGCCACAGGATGAATATGATCTTGCAGGATTTGCTGTAGGTGTTGTTGATAAGAAGGATCTTATTACAGGCGAGAACATCAAGCCGGGTGATACTCTTATCGGTATCGCTTCAAGCGGTGTACACAGCAACGGATTCTCACTTGTAAGAAGCGTATTTACAATGACAGAGGAATCTCTTAATACATATTACGATTCACTTGGAAAGACATTAGGAGAGGCATTACTTGCTCCGACTAAGATATATGTTAAGACAATGAAGGAAATCAAGAAGGCAGGCGTTAAGGTTAAGGGCTGCAGCCATATCACAGGTGGTGGTTTCTATGAAAATGTACCTAGAATGCTTCCAGACGGTGTTAAGGCAGTAATTAAGAAGGACAGCTACGAAGTACCACCAATCTTTAAGATGCTTGCAGAAGATGGCAATATCGAAGAGCATATGATGTATAATACATTTAACATGGGTATCGGTCTTGTACTTGCTGTTGATCCTGCTGATGTTGATACAGTTATGGCAGCAGTTAAGTCTGCAGGTGAGACTCCATATGTTATCGGAAGTATTGAAGCTGGCGAGAAGGGAGTTACTTTATGCTAAGAGTTGCAGTTATGGTTTCCGGAGGCGGAACTAATCTTCAGGCTATTATCGATGCGGTTAAGGATGGAACTATCACTAACACAGAGCTTGTAGCAGTTATAAGCAATAATGCCGGAGCATATGCACTCACAAGAGCTAAGGATAACAATATTCCAGCATATTGCATATCACCAAAGGACTATGAAAGCAGAGATGCATTTAACGATGCATTACTTGATAAAGTGAATGAGCTTAATGTTGACCTTATAGTACTCGCAGGATTCCTTGTAAGAATTCCAGAGAAAATGGTTCATCAGTACAGCCACAGAATTATTAATATTCATCCATCACTTATACCTTCTTTCTGCGGAGTTGGTTTCTATGGACTTAAGGTTCATGAAGCAGCTCTGGCAAAGGGTGTTAAGGTATCAGGTGCAACTGTGCATTATGTAGATGAAGGAATGGATACAGGAGAGATTATTTTCCAGAAGGCAGTTGATGTACTTGATGGTGATACTCCTGAAACTCTTCAGAAAAGAATTATGGAGCAGGCTGAATGGAAGCTTCTTCCTAAGGCAATTAACAAGATTGCCAATGAACATGTTAATTAATGATTACTGACTAAGTATATAGATAATGATATGCGGAGGAATTAAGATGAAAGTATTAGTTGTAGGCAGCGGCGGAAGAGAGCATGCAATATGCTGGAAGTTAAGCAAGAGTCCTAAGGTTGACAAGATATACTGTGCACCGGGTAATGCGGGAATTGCAGAGCTTGCAGAGTGTGTTGATATTAAGGCAATGGAGTTTGACAAGCTTGTAGCATTTGCTAAGGAAAACAGTATTGACCTTACTGTTATCGGTATGGATGACCCACTTGTCGGTGGTGTTGTTGATGTATTCGAGGCAGAGGGCTTAAGAGTATTCGGACCAAGAAAGAATGCCGCTATTCTTGAAGGATCTAAGGCATTTTCTAAGGACCTTATGAAGAAATACAATATTCCAACAGCAGCTTATGAAACATTTACATCAGCCAAAGAGGCTAAGAAGTATCTTGAGACTGCTGAATATCCTATCGTTCTTAAGGCTGACGGACTTGCACTCGGCAAAGGCGTTCTTATATGTGAGAACAAAGAGGATGCACTTGCAGGTGTTGATGAGCTTATGCTTGACAAGAAGTTCGGAACAGCAGGTGATACAATTGTCATTGAGGAATTCATGACAGGCCGTGAGGTTTCAGTACTTTCATTTGTTGATGGTAATACAATTAAGATTATGTCATCAGCTCAGGATCATAAGAGAGCTAAGGATGGTGACCAGGGTCTTAACACAGGCGGAATGGGTAACTTCTCGCCATCACCTTTCTACACTAAGGAAGTTGATGAGTTCTGTAAGAAATACATTTATCAGGCAACTGTTGATGCAATGAAGAGTGAGGGCAGACCATTTAAGGGAGTTATCTTCTTTGGACTTATGCTTACTCCAAAGGGACCAAAGGTTCTTGAGTACAATGCAAGATTTGGTGATCCTGAGGCACAGGTTGTTCTTCCTAGAATGAAGAATGATATTGTTGATGTATTTGAGGCTTGTATCGATGGAACTCTTGATAAGGTTGACCTTCAGTTTGAGGATAACGCATGTGTATGTGTAATTCTCGCATCTGACGGATACCCACTCGCATATGAGAAGGGCTTCGAGATTAAGGGAATGGAAAACTTCAAGGGTAAGGATGATTATTTCTTATTCCATGCAGGTTCTAAATTCAATGAAGAGGGCAAGGTTGTAACTAACGGAGGACGAGTTCTCGGTGTTACAGCACTTGGCAAGGACCTTAAGGAAGCAAGAGCCAAGGCTTATGAAGCTACTGAATGGGTAGATTTCGATAACAAATATATGAGACATGATATTGGTAAGGCAATTGATGAAGCTTAATTAGTAACTGTTAAGAGTCAGGCAAAATGCGAAGCATTTTCGATACTGGCGGAAAATAGTTAGTATTAAAGAAAATGGGGGCAGATGGCTGGAGAATACCGGTTATCTGCCTTAGTGTGTAAATGAGGAGACAATTATGAAAATAACACCAGTTAAGGGTACTAATGATTATCTTCCTAATGAGGTTGAAATCAGGGATTACCTTCAGAATGAGATATTAAAGGTATATGTTGCTAATGGATTTGAACACATTACAACACCTATTATTGAGGATATTGAGAATCTTGATAAGAGTGATGGTGGTGAGAATTTAAATCTTATATTCAAGATTATGAAGAGAGGCGATAAGATTGAGAAGGCTGTAAGTTCACTTCAGGAAAATCCTAAGACAGGAACAGCCTGTGAGAATGAAATTGCTGATATGGGATTAAGATATGACCTTACACTTCCGCTCAGCCGTTACTTTGCTAACAACAAGGACAAGCTCACTCTTCCTATGAAATGTATCCAGATGGACAGAGTGTACAGAGCTGAAAGACCACAGAAGGGCAGACTTCGTGAGTTTGTTCAGTGTGATATTGATATTATCGGTTCTGATTCTACAGATTCAGAGGTTGAACTTATTCTTACAACAACCAAGGCTCTTAAGGCTATTGGCATGAAGAATTTCAAGGTTAAGATTAACGACAGAAGACTTCTCCGTTCATTCCTTCAGAATTGTGGATTTACCGAGGATCAGCTTGACAGTGTGTGCATTACATTTGACAAGATGGATAAGGTCGGACTTGACGGTGTTAAGGCTGAGCTTACAGACAAGGGATTTGACGCTGCTGCAATTGAGAAGTTTATCGGATTCTTTGGAAGTGTTTCAAGTGCACAGGAGATAAGCCTTGAAAGCGTTGAGGCTATACTGGATGATAAAGCTCCAGCAGAAAGCGTAAGAGGAATTATTAACACTGTAAATGAGCTTTCAGACGGTCAGTTTGATGTTGTATTTGACCTTTCTTTAGTAAGAGGTCAGGGTTACTATACAGGAACTGTATTTGAAGTTGAAAGTATTGATTTCAAGGGTGCTATCGCAGGTGGTGGAAGATATGACAACCTTATTGGCAAGTTCTTAGGACAGCAGGTAAGCGCTGTTGGATTCTCAATCGGATTCGAGAGAATCTTCTCAATCCTTATGCAGAATGGTGTTGAGACTAAGGCATCAGCAGACAAGATTGCTGTTATGTACGATGAGGGACAGGTTAAGGAAGCCTATGCAATAGCAGAAAAATACAGAGCAGAAGGTAAAGTATGCTCATTATATGTAAAGCCTAAGAAGATGGGAAAGTTCCTCGGAAAGCTTGAGGAACGTGGATATAAAGGATTTGTTAATGTCAGCAATGGGGACGAGATAAGCTTGTTCTAGTGTTGATGTGTAAGCCCCGGGAAGATTAGAACTATTTCACCGGGATAGTTTGCATAAACCTACTAAACTTAGAAAATGTATATTAATAGTAGGCTGATTAATGCTGAAATTTACATAACAAATAATGCAACAACCTACCAAACTGCAGTTAATGTGGAGTTTAGTAGGTTGTTTTCTTGTATATTGAAGTCGTGATAACAGAGTTAGTGAAAAATACAACTCAATTTACCTACTAAAGAAGCGAGATGTAATGAATTAGTGGGTTTCTGACAATATTTTTATAAAAAATTTTCTTAAAAAACATACTAACGAAGTATATATCATGAGTTAGTATGTTTATCTTAAAATTTTCAGGTTAAATAAAAATTTTTCGATAAATAATCTCAATAATTATAGTTGACATATACCCATATGGGGTATATTATACATCATGTAAATAGAGCATACCCCACTAGGGTATGTTGCAATCACAACAGATAAATATAATAAAGCGTTTATCAGACACAGAATATAACAACCAGACTAAGGAGGAATAATGGAAAAAGAATGTTGCTGTCATAAGACAAAAGAACGCGATGCCAAGGAATATAAAGACCTCTGTAACAGGCTTAGCAGAATTGAAGGTCAGATAAGAGGGATTAAGGGAATGGTTGAGAAGGACGCATACTGTATTGACATTCTTAATCAGGTATCGGCAGCCCAGTCAGCACTTAACAGTTTTACGAAGGTGCTCTTAGATAACCATATCAAGAGCTGTGTAGTCCAAGATATTAAAGAAGGCAAGGACGATACGGTAGAAGAGCTTGTTAAGACAATCGGCAAATTCATACGCTAGAATTTGCACAAGGTAATGAAGTATAAAAGGAGATGCATAATATGGGAACAGCTATAATAATCGGCATATTAGCAATAATAGTAGTAATTGCAGTTATAAGCAGTGTTAAGCATATGAAAGGTGAAGGCGGCTGCTGTGGCGGTGGTGGAGATACTGTTGCGGAAGAGAAGAAGATACTTAATAATCCTGTAATTGCTGTTAAGACTGTAGATATTGAAGGCATGCATTGTGAGAACTGCAAGAACAGTATTGAGAGATCTGTTAACAAAATTGATGGTGCTTCATGCCAGGTTAATCTTAAGAAGAAGCAGGCAACTATAGAGGTTGACAGAGAAATTGATGATGCTGATATAAGAATTGCAATTGAGAGACTTGATTTTAAAGTGACAGGAATAACAACTAACAGCAAGGAGAAGTAGTGCGATATGGAACAGTACAATGTTACAGGAATGAGCTGTGCAGCGTGTCAGGCAAGAGTTGAGAAGGCTGTCAGTAAAGTGCCTGGAGTGGAAAGCTGTGCAGTAAGTCTTCTTACTAATTCAATGGGTGTTGAGGGAACTGCAACCCCAGATGTAATCATTAAAGCTGTGGAAGCTGCAGGATATGGTGCATCAGTTAAGGGGGCAAAGAGCAGCAGTCCTTCAAAGCAGGAGCAGGAAGATGCACTGGAAGATAAGACAACCCCTGTTTTAAAGAAAAGATTAACAGCTTCAGTTATATTTCTTATTGTGCTTATGTATTTCAGTATGGGACATATGATGTGGGGCTGGCCTCTTCCATCAGTGCTTGAAGGAAATCATGTGGCCATGGGCCTTATACAAATGCTGCTTACAATAATAATAATGGTTATTAATCAGCATTTCTTCATAAGTGGCTTTAAGGGATTGTTACATCGTTCACCTAATATGGACACACTTGTTGCGCTTGGCTCAGGAGCAGCATTTGTGTGGAGTACATATGCGCTTTTTGCCATGACAGACTGTCAGGTGAGAGGTGATATGGCAGGCGTGATGCACTATATGGATGAATTCTATTTTGAGTCAGCGGCTATGATTCTTACACTTATAACAGTAGGGAAAATGCTTGAAGCCCGCTCTAAGGGAAAGACGACCGATGCATTAAAGAGCCTTATGAAGCTTGCTGCGAAGACTGCGGTACTTTATGAAGATGGGCAGGAAACATGCGTCCCTGTTGAACAGGTTATGACAGGAGATGTATTTGTTGTAAGACCGGGTGAGAATATACCTGTAGATGGTGTCATTATTGAAGGTAACACTGCAGTTAATGAATCAGCACTTACAGGAGAGAGCATTCCTGTTGATAAACAGGAGGGAGATCAGGTAAGTGCAGCAACACTTAATACATCAGGATATATAAAATGCAGGGCAACAAGAGTTGGAGAAGATACAACACTTTCCAAAATAATACAGATGGTAAGTGATGCGGCTGCAACTAAAGCACCTATTGCAAAGATTGCTGATAAAGTTTCAGGTGTATTTGTGCCTGCGGTAATAATAATAGCAGTTATAACAATAGTAGTATGGCTGTTATGTGGCAAGGACTTAGGATTTGCACTTGCGAGAGGAATCTCAGTGCTTGTAATAAGCTGTCCTTGTGCGTTAGGGCTTGCAACTCCGGTTGCAATTATGGTTGGTAACGGAGTCGGAGCAAAGAACGGAATTATGTTCAAGACTGCTGTTTCTCTGGAACAGACAGGCAAGATGCAGACAGTTGCACTTGATAAGACGGGTACTATTACAGAGGGTGAGCCAAAGGTTACAGATATTATAACAGGTGATAGAATCCCACGAAATGAACTTATTGCTATAGCATATGGTCTTGAAAGAAAAAGTGAACATCCACTTGCAAAGGCAGTTGTTAATTATGTTGAAGAGAGTGGCGATAAGAATTCATTTGCAGAAGAAGTGACTGACTTTAAGGCAGTTGCTGGTAACGGACTTAAGGGAATGCTTGATACAAATGTAGTGGCAGGTGGTAATCTTAAGTTCATTTCAGAGTATTGTAATATCTCTGATGATTTAAGGAACAAGGCTGATGACTTATCATCAGAAGGAAAAACACCACTTTTTTTTGCAAGAAATAACAAGCTTCTTGGAATAATAGCTGTTGCTGATACGATTAAGAAGGACAGCCCACAGGCTATCAAAGAACTTCAAAATATGGGAATCAAGGTTGTAATGATTACCGGAGATAATGAAAGAAGTGCGAAGGCAATAGGAAAGCTTGCCGGAGTCGATGAAGTTATAGCAGGAGTACTTCCTGAAGGAAAAGAAAAAGAGATAGCAAGACTTAAGGAGCAGGGAAGTGTTATAATGGTAGGTGATGGAATTAATGATGCACCTGCACTTACAAGAGCTGATATAGGTATTGCAATTGGAGCCGGTACAGATGTTGCTATAGATGCGGCAGATATAGTTCTTATGAAGAACAGGTTATCAGATGTTCCTGCTGCTATAAGACTTTCAAAAAGAACACTTACCAACATACACGAGAATCTGTTCTGGGCATTCTTCTATAATTGTATAGGAATCCCACTTGCAGCAGGTGCGTGGATACCAGTATTTGGATGGACACTTAATCCAATGTTTGGTGCAGCAGCTATGAGCTTATCAAGCTTCTGTGTGGTAACTAATGCATTAAGACTTAATCTTATAAAGATATATGATACAGGAAAAGACCACATTTATAAGAAAAAGTCTAGCAAAAATAAAAATAAAACGACAAAAGGAGATAAAACTATGACAAAGACTATGAATATTGAGGGTATGATGTGTGGACACTGTGAAGCTGCAGTTAAGAAGGCACTTGAGGCTGTTGATGGTGTAACAGAGGCAGTTGTAAGCCATGAGAACGGAACAGCAGTTGTTACACTTTCTAAGGAAGTTGATAACGATGTATTAAAAAAAGCTGTAGAGGATAAAGATTACAAAGTAACAGCAGTCAAGTAAGAAATATAATGAATAAGAATAAAGCTATAAGCTGCAAATGTATGTGATACATTTTAAGGTATGGAAAGCCCTACGTGATACAAAAGTGTCGTGCGGGGCTTTTTCAATGCATGGTATTTTTTATAACTGATAGTTGAGTAAGCTGTTTAATAATGTTAATATTATGTATACAGATTATGGGTATGGGAGATATGGGAATATGAATATTATGTATCTGTCTCTTTATGGAGTTGCGGCTGTGGTACTTGTCGTGGTGTTTATAAGAACATGTCTTGAGCGGGATAAGATGACACGGATAGTGTGTCTTACAGAGATGCTTGCTCTCATATGCGTTGTGACATATTCGGTCAATTTTATCACAGATAATTACATGGCAATGTCGGTGGCAACAAGCATAATGATGGCAGCACAGGATTTTGCACTCGTTGCACTTTTAACGTATACAGGCATATTTACAAGGCTTGCAAACAGGATAACCAGAACTGCAGTTGTTTTGTGTATATTTGCGGCAATGGTTGATTCAGTTGTATTTATAATTAATATATTTAATGAAACGGCATTGAAATATAGTCTTAACAAATGTGGAGGAGTCTATGTTCTCGGCTATGAAGGCGAGCTGTGGTTTGGTATTCATGCGATTATGAATATGGTTATTGTAGCATTTATAATTGCACTGCTTATTATTAAATGCATACGTATTCCATCAGCGTATTGGGGAAGATATATATTTACGGCTGCCGGGCTTATTGTTATAATTGCTTTTAAATATATATTCATCATGAAAGCTGTTGACTTAAGGTTTGACATATCAATTTTTCTATATGCACTTATGGGAACAATGGTGTACTGGAATACTTTCTGGTATTCTAAGAAAAATATGCTTACAGTTACACATGAAATGATAATTGAACATATGCAGATTCCTGTAGTACTGTTTGATTATGAGGGAATTCTTGCAGATTTTAATTCTTCAATGAAGGATGTTGCAGGTAATCTTGAATACGATAACAGGGAACAGAATATTGAGTGGTTTGTCAGGGAGAATGACCTGCCTGTTAAACCTGGAGAGGATACATTTGAATGGAAGCATAATGACAGAATATATGACTGCAGGATTGAGAGACTTTCAGATGAAAAAAACCGACTGCTGGGTACTATTATTGTTATGCAGGATGTGTCGGAGTTAAAGAAGGCTTATGCTGAACTTGAAAATATGGTTATTTATGACCAGCTTACAGGAGTTTACAGCATGTACAGCTTTATGGAGCATTGTAAACAGTATGATGAATATAATGGCAGTGTTGCTGTAGTTGTCTGCGATATTAATCATTTGTCAGATATTAATATACAGTATGGACAGAAAGCAGGTAACCAGGCACTTATAAATGTGGCTGGTGTGCTTAAGAAGATACTTATGGACAGAGCATATATTGCAAGAATTAATGAAGGTAATTTTGTTGCAGTAATGAAGAATGTCACGGATGCAGAGGCTGGTAAAACATTTGAACAGATAAAGAGAACAGTAGAAAAAGAGTGCAATAATGGAAAGTTTGGTGTTACTATAGAATATGGTATTGCTATGAGAAAAGCTTCTAACAGATGGATAATGGATATTGTTCATGAAGCGGTTAATGATATGAGAGACAGGAAAGGCAGATAATACACATGAAGTTTGATGGTGTTAAAAAAGTTGATGAAGGAAGGTTTATCAGCAGATACGATCTCTATTATACAACTGAGGATGACAAGAAAAAGGTCTACGAGATTATCAGCAGAAACAAGGATATAAAGACGCTAGAAGATATAAGAAATGAAAAGACTGACGGAGTTGTTATTGTTGCAACTGATGAAGCGGATGAACATATTCTGATTAATAAAGAATATAGAATGTCAGTAGGAGATTATGTGTATAATTTTCCAGCAGGGCTTATTGATGAAGGGGAAACTCCTGAAGTGGCGGCGAAGCGTGAGCTTAAGGAAGAGACAGGGCTTGACCTTATTGTAATTGAAGACAAGCTTTATGACAGCTACAGTGCAATAGGATTTTCCAATGAGACAAATGCTGTGGTTATCGGAAAAGCATCTGGAGATTTTTCGCCAAGCACTTCAACGTTTGAGGAGATTTCGGCGGCATGGTATTCAAAACAGGAAGTAAAAGAGCTTCTTAAGGATAATCATTTTGCAGCGAGAACACAGGCATTTTGCTATATGTGGGCGAGAAATAAATAATAAAGAGGCAGGATATGTTTAGAGGAAAAAGAATTATTTCAGGAATTATGCTGGTGCTTATGCTGGTTAGTTTTATTGGATGTAAAAAGACTTCCAAAGCAGCAACATTTACATATGAGGAGAATGCTGCCGGTAATATAGTTATAACTGGACTTACTGATAAAGGAAGAGCAGATGCAAAGGTTATTGTGCCAGCTAAGATTGATGGCAAGAAGGTTGATGGAATAGGCAGTGGTGTATTCCGTGATGATACGACTGTTACTGATGTTGTTATATCAGATGGGATAAGTTATATAGCTGAAAATGTATTCTTAAGCTGCTATAATCTTAAAACAATTGAGATTCCGGAATCAGTTAATTCTATTGGAACTAATGCATTTACAGATACACAGTGGGAGTATGACCAGCTTGCAGATAACGATGAGATTATTGTTAATGGTGTGTTATGCAAGATAAGCATAGATAGTGGAATGTATAATATTCCGGATGGTGTAAGGACAATTGCTTCGGGAGTATTTTATAATAAAGATGGTCTTACACAAATAAATATTCCTGACAGTGTGGAAGTAATTGGGGCATATGCATTTGCTGGCTGCAAGGGACTTAAGGAAGTTAAACTGCCTTCAGGCATTAAAAGAATTGAGTATGGAGCATTTTCTGATATGAATATCAGTGAGATTGTTGTGCCAAAGTCAGTAGATTATATAGGAAATGAAGCATTTGAAGGAATTGAGAATGTCGTAAAACGATAAGGAGGATGGCTTATGATAAAGAAGAAAAGCAATTCTTTTCTATCATGTGATAGAAAGACGTCTGTTAATGTTGTTATTTGGTGTCCCGATGAGACAGAATATGACGAGCCTGTTGCGGTATTGCAGATATGTCATGGGATGATTGAGTATATTGACAGATACGACGGATTTGCAAGATATATGGCAGAGAGAGGCTTTGTTGTTGTTGGAAATGATCATCTTGGACACGGAAAGTCAGTATGCACGGATGATGATCTGGGATTTTTTAAAGATAAGAATCCGGGAGAGGCACTTGCAAAGGATGCACATCATCTTACAGTTCTTATCAAGAAAATGTATCCTGGTATTCCATATTATCTTGCAGGACACAGCATGGGGTCGTTTGTTACAAGAAGATATATATGTGATTACGGATATGAACTTGATGGAGTTATTGTAATGGGAACAGGACACCAGCCGGCACCAATGGTTTTTGCCGGAAAGGTGCTTGCTGATGTAGTAAGACTTATAAAGGGTGACCGTTACAGAAGCAGACTGATATCTAAGATTATGTTTGGTGCTTATAACAAGCGCATAAAGAATGTAAGAACAGTCAATGACTGGCTGACAAGAGATGAAGCGGTTGTTGATGAATACAATGCCGGAAAATTGACAACATTTCTGTTTACGGTTAATGGTTACAGAGGACTTATGAATATGATTCTGTATGTAAGAAAGCCGCGCAACATAGAAAGAATTCCTAAGAATCTGCCAATGCTTATGATATCAGGACTTGATGATCCTGTGGGAGAATACGGCAAGGGCGTTTACAGGGCATATAATTCATATCATGGTCACATTGATGATATTGATTTAAGACTTTACGAGGATTGCAGGCATGAGTTGTGCAATGAACTTAATAAAGAAGAAATATATGAAGAAATATATGGCTGGATTATGAACCATATGAGTAAGTAGGTTAATAAAAGCGGAATGGAAGTTTCAAACCATTCCGCTTATTTCTTTTTTGATTATAATCTGATAGTGGTGTACTTAGGAATGCATGCAATTCCTAATGCGTAAGGACCTGTATGGCAGCCAGAGATAATACTGATTCTTGTCTTGAAATCTTCGCGTCTTTCGAGAAGCTTTACACCAAGCTGTGCTTCAACATCATCTCTGTACTTTTCAGCTTCTTCCAGATTAGTGCAGTAGCCAACAGTGATATCCCAGTTCTCAATCGGCATTCCCTTTGATTCAATGTATTTCTGAATCATGTCTATAACATTAGATTTACCCTTGTTTCTTGTTCGTGTAAATCCACCAAGTCCGATTTCTCCTTCTTTCATAACGATGATAGGACGGAGACTTAATTTGCTTGTGATTGTAATTGCAGTCTTGGCAAGACGTCCGCCTTTACTTAAGTATTCAAGTGATTCTGTTGTAAACATTATTCGGCCATCGTTTCTTAAAGCTTCAAGAACTTTGATTGTATCCTCATATGAATATCCAGCTTTTCTCATCTGGAGAGCCTGATATATGAAGAGTGAAAATGATGCTGAGTTAAGCAGTGAATTAATAACTGTAACCTTAGCATCAGGATGATCTTCTAATATAATATTCTTAGCTGTGCAGGCTGAGTTATAAGATCCTGAAAAGTATGATGTAATTGTACATACAATAGCAGGTCTGCCAGCTTCCACACTTGGCATAATAGCATCAACAAAATCCTGTACACTTGGAAGAGATGACTTAGGAAATGCACCTTCGTCTGTCATTCTTCTATAGAATTCATCATGAGTAATGTCATATTGTTCTTTAAGATAATTAACACCATCAAAAGTTGTGTAGAGCGGTACAAGCTTAAGATTGTGTGTCTCTGCATATTCTCTAACAATATCGCAGGCTGAATCAGTGATTATATCAAACATAATATATATTATCCTCCGCGTTGTAAAAACGATTTGTTTTGTTAATTGAGATGATAACACATAGTTTTCAAAACCACAATACATTAATATTAATATTTTATAAAATATAAGTTTGTAAAATTAAAAAATTGTTGTATAATCAATTCGTATGTATATTTTTTCGAGTGGAGGAAATAATTAATGAAGGTATGTGCATTTCTTACAGATGGTTTTGAAACGGTAGAAGCACTTGCAGTTGTAGATATATTAAGAAGAGCGGATATTAAGACTGATATGATATCAATAACAGGTGACATTAATGTTAAAAGTGCTCAGGGGGTAATTGTTCAGGCTGATGAGCTTTTAGATGAATATGTATTTGAAGGAGATGAGTTGTTATTCCTTCCAGGTGGTCCGGGTCATAAGTCATATTATGATTGCAAGGATTTACTGGAACTTCTTAAAGAATACAATAAGAAGAATAACAGAATTGCAGCCATATGTGCAGCACCTTCAATTCTTGGAAATCTTGGATTACTTGAAGGGAAGAAGGCAATGGCTTTCCCAGGCTTTGAAACGCAGTTAACGGGGGCAGTTATAATAACAGCACCGGAGAGGGTAGTTACAGATGGTAACATCACAACATCGAGAGGAATGGGTACATCTCTAGATTTAGGACTCGAGCTTGTAAGACTTATTAAAGGAGAAGAACTTGCAGAGCAATTAAGGACTTCAACACAATATATATAATAAGTTTATTTTATGCGAGAGGAACTTTTAAAGATGGAATATAATAATTACGATGAGGATGCAATACGCCGCAGCAGAAAAAGAAAATCACAGTTGATGAAGAAGAAAAGACAGAAGATTTTAAGAAGAAGATTTATTATAATGGCAGCTGTAACATTTTTAATAGTGCTTGCAGTAGTTATTGTGAATATAACATCGGGGCTGAGAAAAACATTGGGTCAAAAAGCGGCATTTGCTTCTGATATAACAGATGAGACACAATCAGAGATACTGATGCCAACAGAAGCACCAACAGAACCGCCTCTTATATATGCACAGATGGCAGAAGATTATCAGGATTTGTCAGCTGATGCACAGATAGCGTCGCCTTATGCAGCATTACTTGATGTCAATAATCATAGAATAATAGCAGGGAAACTTGCTGATACTAAGATTTATCCGGCTTCAATGACTAAGGTAATGACACTTATTGTTGTATCAGAGAATATAGATAAGATGCCCAAGACTTATACATTTGGATTTGAGATGCTTAACAGACTTTACAGGGAAGAAGCGTCTGTTGCAGGATTCCTTGAAGGTGAGACAGTAGATGTTGAAGATCTTATGTATGGACTTGTGCTTCCATCAGGAGCTGATGCAGCCGAGGCACTGGCTATAATGGCAGCTGGCTCTAATGAAGAATTTGCAAAGCTTATGAATGAAAAATGTAAAGAGCTTGGACTTAAGTATACACATTTTACTAATCCGACAGGATTATATGATGAGGAACAGTATACAACTCCATCAGAGATGGCAATGATTATGGAATATGCCATGAAAGATGAGACCAGAGCCAAAGTACTTGGAACATATCAGTATAAGACTAAAGCAACAGCACAGCATCCGGAAGGAATACAGCTTACAAGTACAATGTATTCAAGAATATATGGCAATGAAGCACCTGGAGTACTAGTAAAAGGTGGTAAGACAGGATTTACCAATGAAGCAGGAAGCTGCCTTGTAAGTTATGCTGTAACTAATAAAGGTAATGCGTATGTTTTCTGCACTGGAGGAGCAACATACAGATGGGCACCTGTATATGATGAGATATATGTATATAAGAACATAATTCCGGCGTCAGCCAAAGATTTAGAAACAGAAACAACGAAAATGTCTCCTAATAATTAACAACCAGAATATGTCATAATAATTAGTATTAACGGACACATAATAACATCAAGACGTTAAGTTATGGCGCCATAACTTTTCGGCTTAAACCTAAAAATGTGTTTAATAAGGAGGCTTATTATGGCTAAATCAACAAGTTCTAATTATAAGACTAAGAAGGAAGCACAGAATGCACTTGACAGATTCAAGATGGAGGTTGCTTCAGAAATTGGTGTTAACTTAAAGGATGGTTACAATGGAGACCTCACATCAGCAGAAGCTGGTTCAGTTGGTGGTAACATGGTAAAAGAGATGATCAGAAGACAGGAAGAGCAGATGAGCGGTAAGTAATTGCGGGGTGCTCACAACTGAATACGAATTATCTTAAGTGATAAATGGGCTGTAATCCGAATGTTTATTAGTAAATATAAGGTTTGCAGCCCTATCTTTTATTTTTTTAAAATAGTACTGGTAATCTAAAAACAGTTGTGTTATAATTCGTGGGTATGTTGTACGATAGTAACAATACATAGTTCATAGGAGGATTAATTTATAATGAGTTTCACAGTTGAGAATTTAGAAGAGAAGAATATGGTTAAACTTGTTATTGAGTCTACTGCTGAGGAATTTGAGGCAGGTCTTAATACTGCATATAATAAGAATAAGAGCAAGATCAGCCTTCCTGGTTTCAGAAAAGGTAAAGCACCTAGAAAGATGATTGAGAAGATGTACGGTGCAGAAGTGTTCTACGAAGATGCTGCTAATTCAATCATTCCAGATGCTTATGCTAAGGCTGCTGATGAGTGTGGTTTTGAGCTTGTTTCTCAGCCAAAGATTAATGTAACACAGTTAGAGGCTGGAAAGCCATTCATTTTTGAAGCTGTTGTAGCTACTAAGCCAGAAGTTGAGCTTGGACAGTACAAGGGCGTTGAAGTAACTAAGGCTGATACAGAAGCAACAGATGCTGATGTAGAAGAAGAATTAAAGAGAGTTCAGGAGCAGAATTCAAGAACAGTAGCTGTAACAGACAGAGCAGTTAAGGATGGCGATAATACAGTTATTGATTTCGAAGGATTTGTTGACGGTGTTGCATTCGAAGGTGGAAAGGGAACAGATTACCCACTTACAATCGGATCTCATTCTTTCATTGACACATTTGAAGATCAGATTATCGGTATGAATATCGGTGATGAGAAAGAAATCAATGTTACATTCCCAGAAGAGTATCATGTAGATGATCTTAAGGGTAAGCCAGCTATGTTTAAGGTTTCTGTTAAGGAAATCAAGGAGAAGCAGCTTCCAGAGCTTAATGATGAATTCGCTCAGGATGTATCTGATTTTGATACAATTGCTGAATATAAGGATGATTTAAAGAACAAGATTGCTGACAGAAAGTCAAGAGAAGCTAAGGCTAAGCAGGAAGACGAAGCAATCGCTAAGATTATCGAAGACTCTAAGATGGATATTCCAGATGCTATGGTTGACACACAGGTTAACAGAATGGTTGAGGATTTTGCACAGAGATTACAGCAGCAGGGCTTATCAGTTGAGCAGTACTTCCAGTACACAGGAATGACTGCAGACAAGATTATGGAAGAGATGAAGCCAGAAGCTGTTAAGAGAATTCAGTCAAGACTTGTTCTTGAGGCAGTTGTTAAGGCTGAGAATATTGAGACTTCAGAAGAAGACTTTGAAGCAGAGTTAAAGAAGATGGCTGAGACTTACAAGATGGAACTTGATCAGATTAAGGAATTCATGGGCGACTATGAGAAGAAGCAGATTAAGGAAGATCTTGCAATCCAGAAGGCTATAGAAGTTATTACAGGATCAGTTGTTGAAAAATAATTGAGGTTGTAAGAAACATTTTAGTATATTGGAGGTTGTGTAATGAGTTTTGTACCTTATGTCATTGAACAGAACAGCAGAGGCGAAAGATCATATGATATATATTCACGTCTGCTTAAAGACAGAATTATATTCTTAGGAGAAGAGGTAACAGATGTCTCTGCTAATCTTGTAGTAGCACAGATGTTATTCCTTGAGGCAGAAGATCCAGGCAAGGATATACATTTCTACATTAACAGCCCGGGAGGATCAGTATCAGCAGGTTTTGCTATATATGATACAATGCAGTACATCAAGTGTGATGTTTCTACAATCTGTATTGGTATGGCTGCAAGTATGGGTGCATTCCTTCTTTCAGGCGGTGCCAAGGGAAAGCGACTTGCTCTTCCTAATGCAGAGATTATGATTCACCAGCCATCAGGCGGTGCAAGAGGTCAGGAAACTGAGATCAGAATCGTTGCTGAGAATATACTTAAGACAAGAAATAAGTTAAACGAAATACTGGCAGCTAATACTGGCAAGTCAGTTGAAGAGATTTCACGCGACACAGAGAGAGATAACTATATGACAGCACAGGAAGCTGTTGCATATGGACTTATCGACAGTGTTGTAGAGAAGAGATAATAATTGCTTATGATAAGGAAGATGCCTGCAGATAATACATTTGCAGGTGTCTCCCTTGTTTTTGTGTGATAAGCGAACCTTTATTTAAAGGATTTATAGTGATTTGGAGGATAGTATGGCAGGCAGAAATATTGACGAGAAGCTTAGATGCTCATTCTGTAATAAGACACAGGATCAGGTTAAAAAGCTGATTGCAGGACATAATGGCGTTTACATTTGTGATGAATGTGTAGAAATATGCAGCGATATCCTTGATGAAGAGTTTGAAACTGAGACAGATGCAAAAGAAGTGGTTGATGGAATGAATATCAACCTGCTTAAGCCGAAGCAGATAAAAGAATTCCTTGATGATTATGTTATAGGACAGGATGATGCAAAGAAGGTACTTGCTGTTGCTGTATATAATCATTATAAGAGAATAATGTCACAGGCTGATCTGGATGTAGAGTTACAGAAGAGTAATATTCTTATGCTTGGACCAACAGGTTCAGGAAAAACATTCCTTGCACAGAACCTTGCAAGACTTCTTAATGTACCTTTTGCAATTGCTGATGCGACAACTCTTACAGAAGCCGGATATGTAGGCGAGGATGTTGAGAATATCCTATTAAAGCTTATTCAGGCTGCAGATTATGATGTTGAAAAAGCTCAATATGGTATTATATATATTGATGAAATAGATAAGATTACTAAGAAGTCAGAAAATGTTTCTATAACAAGAGATGTATCTGGAGAGGGTGTACAGCAGGCTCTTCTTAAGATATTAGAGGGAACAATAGCATCAGTTCCACCACAGGGAGGAAGAAAGCATCCACAGCAGGAGCTTATTCCAATTGATACAACCAATATTCTTTTCATATGTGGCGGTGCATTTGACGGACTTGAGAAGATTATTGAATCAAGAATGGATAAGAGTTCAATTGGTTTCAACTCTGAACTTAAGGAAAAGAGTAATGATGATATAGGTGAGATGTTCCATAAGGCACTTCCACAGGATCTTATCAAATTCGGTCTTATTCCTGAGTTTGTAGGCCGAGTTCCAGTTGTTGTTTCATTAGATTCGCTTGACGAGGAAGCACTTGTGAGAATTCTAAAAGAACCTAAGAATGCTATCATAAAGCAGTATCAGGCACTTTTTGGACTTGATGAGGTAGCACTTGAGTTTACGGATGAAGCTGTTGAGGCAGTAGCACATAAGAGCTTTGAGAGAAAGACAGGAGCAAGAGGCTTACGTTCAATCTTAGAATCTGTCATGAATGAAGTAATGTATGAGATTCCGTCAGATGAAACAATATCAAAATGTATAATAACTAAGGAAGCTGTAGAAGGAAGCGCAAAGCCTCTGTTAGAATACAGAACAGATGCTGTAAAAAAAGCACAGTAACGAAATTAATTCAGGCGGGCTGTTCATGATGGACGGTCCGTTTTTTAGATAGAGAGGAATATATGAGTAACAAATATGATAGACATTATCCGGCTATTCCATTAAGAAATGTCACTGTTTTTCCTGGGATGGTAATGCACTTTGACGTGAGCAGAAAGAAGTCTGTAAAAGCTGTAGAAGCAAGTATGGCAGCTGATGAACTTATATATCTTGTAACACAGAGAGATTCGCAGGTGAGCGAACCGGGGATAGCAGATTTATATACAGTAGGAACGATTGCTAAGATAAAACAGATAATAAAGATGCCAGGCAAAATTTTAAGGGTTCAGGTAGAGGGGCTTGAAAAGGCACTTGTAAATAGATTTGAAGAAGCGTCGGGAATGATGCTTGCTGATGTAAGTGTTATGCAAGGATTTGAGAAGCCTGATAAAATGGTGTCGAGAGCTATAATTGTAGGCATGAGAGAACTATTGACACAGTATGCACATGTTAATCCGAAGTTTGCAAAGGATACAGTCAAGAGATGGCTTTCTTATAGTGATGCAGAAAAGCTGATGATGGAATTTGCTCAGGAATTTATGATGGATTTTGATAAAAGACAGCAGTTTCTTGAGGCAGAAGACTATGAGCAGATGTATACATTTGCTGCAACATTACTTGTAAATGAGATAAATGCTTATACTATTAAAGAAGAACTTGGCAATATTGTAAGAGAAAGAGTAGATAAGAACCAGAAGGATTACATATTAAGAGAAGAACTTGCAGCAATTAATGAAGAACTTGATGGAGGAACCATAACAGAGGCGGAAGAATATGAGGCGGACGTTGAAAAGCTTGATTCACCACAGTATGTAAAGGATAAGCTAAAAAGGGAGATTAAGAGACTGAAATCACTTGCTGGTAATAATGCTGAGGCCAATGTTGAGAGAACATATATAGAGACATGTCTTGAACTACCATGGAATGTGTCGACTGAAGATAACAAAGATATAGATAATGCTGCAAAAGTGCTTGATTCGGACCACTATGGAATGAAAGATATTAAGGAAAGAATTCTGGAATCACTTGCGGTAAGAAACATAACAGGAAGTGGAAAAGCACCTGTCATATGTCTTGCAGGACCTCCGGGAACAGGTAAGACATCTATAGCAAGATCAGTTGCAAAGGCACTTGGCAAGGAGTATGTCAGAATCTGTCTGGGTGGTGTAAGAGATGAGGCTGAGATAAGAGGACATAGAAAAACATATATTGGGGCTATGCCTGGAAGAATTATTGAAGGACTTAAGAATGCCGGAGTTAATAATCCTCTCATGCTTCTTGATGAGATAGATAAGATAAGCAGTGATTATAAGGGCGATACATCAGCAGCACTTCTTGAAGTGTTAGACAGCGAACAGAATGTTAATTTTGTCGACCACTATATAGAGATGCCGGTTGATTTGTCACATGTGCTTTTTATTGCAACAGCTAATGATCTGTCTAATATAAGCCGTCCATTGCTTGACAGAATGGAAATTATTGAAGTCGGTTCATACACAGCTAATGAAAAGTTTCATATTGCTAAGGAACACCTTATTAAGAAACAGATTAAAGAGAATGGTCTGCTTGTATCTGATGTAAAGTTCACTGATAAAGTTATAAGAACAGTTATTAATTCGTATACAAGAGAAGCTGGTGTGAGAGGTCTTGAAAGGCAGATTGCAAAGATTGTAAGAAAAGCGGTTAGAGAATTATACAAAGCCGGAGTGTTCACATCTGATGGAACAAGAGATAAGACTGTAAAGAAAACAGTTAATATATCTGATAAGAATATTACAGATTATCTTGGAAAAGTTAAATACAGACCAGACAAAAAGAATGCAAAGGGTGAAGTTGGTATAGTAAGAGGGCTTGCATGGACACAGGCAGGAGGAGATACTCTTGAGATAGAGGTTATAACAATGCCGGGCAAAGGCGAGTTCAAGCTTACAGGGAACATGGGTGATGTAATGAAAGAATCAGCAAGCATAGCTGTTTCTTATATCAGATCAGTAACAGAAAAAGGCAGATATAAAGTGGATGCTGAATATTTCCAGAATCATGCATTCCATCTTCATATACCAGAGGGTGCAACTCCGAAAGACGGACCTTCTGCTGGTATTACAATGGCAACGGCAGTATTGTCTGCGGTTACTGGAATTCCTGTAAGAGCAGATGTTGCAATGACTGGAGAGCTTACATTAAGAGGTAAGGTACTTCCAATAGGAGGTCTTAAAGAAAAGCTTCTTGCAAGTAAGACAGCGGGCATAACAAATGTTTTTGTACCTCGGGATAACAGGTCTGATGTAGAGGAACTTGACACAGAGATAACTGAAGGGATGAATATAATATATGTTAATAATGCTATAGAAGTATTTGCACAGGCATTAATGCGTTAAATGAAAGGAGCAGCGGATTATGGTTATAAAAAAAGTTAATCTGGATATAGTAGTCGGAGTTACAAGTACACTTCCTGAGACTCCATTCCCTGAGGTTGCATTTGCAGGTAAGTCAAATGTTGGTAAATCATCGCTTATTAATGCATTAATGAACAGGAAATCATATGCAAGAACGTCATCACAGCCAGGTAAGACACAGACTATTAATTTCTACAATATTAATGACAGTATGTATCTTGTTGACCTTCCGGGTTATGGATATGCTAATGTAAGCCCTGCTGTTAAGGCAAAATGGGGTAAGATGATTGAGAAATATTTAAGAAAGAGCAGCCAGTTAAAGCAAGTGTTCTTGTTGATAGATATCCGTCATGACCCATCTGATAATGACAGAATGATGTATGACTGGATTGTAAATAACGGTTACAGACCTGTAATTGTTGCAACAAAGCTGGATAAGATTAAGAGAAGCCAGATAAGCAAACAGGTGAAAGCTGTAAGAACAGGACTTGGATTAAGGCAGGAAGATATTCTTATTCCTTTTTCATCACAGACTAAGCAGGGACTTAAAGAATTATGGCAGCTTATAGATTCATATGTACTGCCACAGGAAGAAGCGGCAGATAATGAGTAAATAAAAAGCTTTCTGACAGGCATATACACCTGTCGGAAAGCTTTTTTACATAAGTTTACGAACGATATAATCATATACTTCCTGACTGTTTTCACGCCATCTTGCACATATTATCTCTGCCTGTTCTTCAACTGGAACATTAAGGTTAAGTTCAATAAGAGTTGTGTCGCCTTCTTTTAGCTGACAATGTGCAATATAATTACCATTAGACAGCTTGTAGCAGTCAGTTACAGTTCCGGCTTCATTCTTTAATTCGTATTTGTTATCAAACAGATAGGTCTCTATATCATCACGTATGGCAGTTGATATCTTGGTGTAGAAAAATGCAATAGTTTCTTCACCTTCTTTAGTGAGAGTATAATGTGTGCTGCTCTGATGCGAGTAGCCTCTAATAAAGCCGTCCTCAACCAGAGAGTTGATGGTTTCCTGGAAAGTGAAATAATCCGTGTACTGCTTATCTAACATGAAAGATGAAAGCTGTGTGTTTGATAATGGAAAATTCACTTTGCTCAGCATATATAAAATCATTAATTTGTACAATGTGGTTGAGTCAGTGTTCATAAATCGTTTCCTTGATAAATCATATTTTCTTTGAGGTAATGAGAGAGTGCGTTGAGAACTCTCTTTTTGTCAGCTGTCCATAAAGGTGCAGCAAGAATATTCTTAGGTCCGTCACCGGTAAGTCTGTGTATTACCATGCTTTTTGGCAATACAGGAAGTATAGCTCCTATTGCGGCAAGGTATTCATCCATGGTAAGAGCTTTGAATAATCCTTTACAATAATCATTGTAAAGGTCAGTATCTTTTAAAATGTGCAATAAAGAAATCTTGATTCCCGATGCACCACTGTCTGATATATAGCGGGCAGTAGCAATATAATCGCTTATTGTCTCATGTGGAAGACCGATTATCATATGAACAACCGGTGCAATTCCTATGGAAAGAAGATTGCTTACGGCTTCATCATATACGGATAAAGGATATCCTCTGCGTATATAGTCGGCAGTTGAATTATTAATTGTCTGTAATCCTAATTCAATCCATACAGGCTTGATGCGATTGAGTTCATCAAGAAGCTTTAGGACGTCATCACCGAGACAATCCGGTCTTGTTGCGATAGACAAGATACGGATATCGTCTCTTAGTATTACAGGCATAAAAAGTTCACGCAGATATCCGGCATCAGCATATGTGTTAGTAAATGATTGAAAATATGCAATATATTCACTGCCGGAATATTTATTAGATATCAAAGTCTTAGCTTTGTCAATATCTTTAACGGCAAAATCACCGGAACCATGACCACTGCAGAATATACAGCCTGTTGTACCTAACTTTCCGTCTCTGTTAGGACAGGTCATGTTTCCGGAAAGACTTAATTTATATAGTTTCTTACCATAAGTGTCTTTAAGATATTCGCTTACAGAATAATAATATGGAAGCATAATTACTTCTCAATATGGTCAATTACGGCTTTGCTTACAACATCAGCAACTCTTGGGTCAAATGCTTCAGGAAGGATATTAACATCACTTACTTCATCGTCTGGAACAAGGTTTGCAATAGCAAGTGCAGCAGCAAGCTTCATATCTTCAGTTATCTGTCTTGCACGGCCTTCAAGAGCACCCTTGAAGATACCAGGGAATGCAATAACATTATTAACCTGGTTAGGGAAATCAGAACGTCCTGTACCAACAACTTTTGCACCAGCTGCCTTGGCAACATCAGGCATAATCTCTGGAACAGGGTTAGCCATTGCAAATATAATTGCATCTTTATTCATAGTCTTGACCATATCGGCTGTAACGATGTTAGGAGCAGAAACTCCGACAAATATATCTGCACCACGGAGTGCATCAGCTAAAGAACCAGTCTTGTTCTCAAGGTTAGTTACTTCCATCATTGACTGCTGCATCCAGTTAAGACCTTCTGAAGCCTTAGAAAGGATACCAGACTTATCACACATTGTTACATGCTTGAAACCATATGTAAGAAGAAGCTTTGTGATAGCAATTCCGGCAGAACCGGCACCGTTGACTACTACCTGGCAATCTTCTTTAGTCTTGCCTGTAACTTTAAGTCCATTAATAATACCTGCTAATACAACGATAGCTGTACCATGCTGGTCATCATGGAATACAGGTATGTCCAGAAGCTCTTTAAGTCTTGTCTCGATTTCAAAACATCTTGGAGCTGATATATCTTCAAGATTGATACCGCCAAATGCAGGTGCAATATTAACTACAGTTTTGATGATTTCTTCTGTGTCCTGTGTATCAAGGCAGACAGGCACAGCATTAACGTTACCAAATTCTTTGAAAAGAACAGCTTTTCCTTCCATAACAGGCATAGCGGCATGAGCACCGATATTACCGAGTCCAAGTACAGCACTTCCGTCAGATACAACAGCGATAGTGTTAGACTTGATAGTGTACTTATAAGCTGCTTCTTTGTCCTTGGCAATAACCTTGCAAGGTTCTGCTACACCAGGAGTATAAGCAAGAGCAAGATCTTCTCTTGTCTGAATCTTCATTTTAGGAGTTGTTTCAAATTTACCATTCCACTCTTCATGGAGCTGTAAGGCTTTCTCTGCATTAGTCATGATATCTAATCTTCCTTTCAATAATTAGTGCTTTTAACAGTATTATATATAATAACATATTGCTCTGACTAAAAAAAGCATTTTTAGTCTTTTCTTTTAGAATAATACGTTGTATAATCAGTTTATCTTTGATGCGATTTCTGCATCATTTCCCATTAAACTATGATTAATAACAGAGGTGGATTATATGAAGGCAAAGTTAGAAACATTGTCAGTCAGTGTATTACGCGAATTTGCGAAAGACAAGAATATAAAAAATATATCAACAATGAGAAAGAGTGAACTTATTGATGCAATTATTGCTGCAGCAGAAAGAGAAGAAAAGAAAGAGCCGGCAGAAGTTGAAGATGTTGTTTTTGAAGATGCCGGAGCAGAACATGATGTAGCAGGAATATCGGATGAGTCACACCATAAGAGTGAGCAGTATGTTAAAGAAGATAAGAAAGATAATTATCATGCACAGCCAAGACAAGAGCATGATGCTCCATTGGCAGATGGAATACTTGAGGTTTTATCGGACGGTTATGGATTTATAAGATGTGAGAACTTTCTTCCGGGAGAGAACGATGTATATGTTTCTCCATCACAGATAAGAAAGTTTAATCTAAAGACAGGTGATATTATTCATGGACCAAAGAGAATGAAAACATCTGGTGAAAAATTTTCGGCTCTTATGTATCTTGAGACGGTCAATGGAAAAGATCCGTCAGTTGCACAGAGAAGACCTGCATTTGAAAGTCTTACACCAATTTTTCCTAATGAAAGAATTCATCTTGAAAAGAATTCAAGTACAGTGGCAATGAGAATGGTTGATCTTATATCACCAATAGGTAAAGGTCAGCGAGGAATGATTGTTTCACAGCCAAAGTCTGGTAAGACAACACTTCTTAAGCAGATTGCCAATGCTGTAACTAAGAATAACCCTGAGATGCATATTATAATTCTTCTTATTGATGAAAGACCTGAGGAAGTAACTGATATCAAGGAATCAATCGTGGGTGATAATGTTGAGGTTATATATTCAACATTTGATGAACTTCCAGAGAGACATAAGAGAGTGTCAGAGATGGTTATTGAAAGAGCCAAGAGACTTGTTGAACAGAAGACAGATGTAATAATTCTTCTTGACAGTATAACAAGACTTGCAAGAGCATATAATCTTACGGTTCAGGCAAGTGGACGTACACTTTCAGGTGGTCTTGACCCTGCAGCACTTCATATGCCTAAGAGATTCTTTGGTGCAGCAAGAAATATGCGCGAGGGTGGAAGTCTTACGATTCTTGCAACTGCTCTTGTTGAGACAGGAAGCAAGATGGATGACGTTGTATTCGAGGAATTTAAGGGAACAGGTAACATGGAACTTGTTCTTGACAGAAAGCTATCAGAAAAGAGAGTGTTCCCTGCAATTGATATAGCAAAATCAAGTACAAGAAGAGAAGATCTTCTTCTTAATAGTGAAGAGCAGGAAGCTGTTGATATAATGAGAAAAGCTCTTAATGGATTAAAAACAGATGAGGCGGCAGAGAGAATACTGGATCTTTTTGTTAAGACTAAGAATAATCAGGAACTTGTAAGAACAGTAGTTAAGAACCATTATATTTAAAATATATTTTCTTTTTATAACTCTTTTGAAAAAATGCTTGCATAACATGTCGTATCGTGATACAATATGAAAGCTGTTTATGACAGATAAAGAGGTCATTGTGTCTAATGCGCATAGATCCCATCGGGACAGAAAGGGAATCTAAGGCGGAATTCACAATTGTAATACTTAATAATTTGTAAAGAGGTGAAATCATGAGAGAAGGAATCCATCCAGATTACTATCAGGCAAAGGTTGTTTGCAACTGCGGTAACGAGTTCGTAACAGGTTCAACTAAGGAAGAAATCCACGTAGAAATCTGTTCAAAGTGCCATCCATTCTACACAGGACAGCAGAAGGCATCATCTACTCGCGGACGTATTGATAAGTTCAACAAGAAGTACGGAGTATCAAACAATTAATTTTGAAATTAAGGTTGAGGTTTTTCGGGACCTCAACTTTTTTTGAATGTATACAAAACATTTAAGAAAGGTATGGTGTAATATGAAGCCATCAGGAATTGGGGGACAGGCTGTAATTGAGGGTATTATGATGCGTAATAAGAATAAATATTCTATTGCAGTCAGAAAACCTGATAATGAAATTGAAGTTGTTGTCAAAGAAAGCAGAGATTTAACAGAAAAGCATCAGTGGCTCAATTTCCCTATAATAAGAGGAATTGTCAGTTTTGTTGATTCACTTGTTACAGGTATATCAACAATTAATTATTCAGCATCTTTTTATGATGATCCGGCAGAACAGGAGAAGACTAAGATTGATGAGGTTGGCAAGAATATTCTTAAGGATAAGTTTGAATCGGTTCTAATGGCAGTAACGGTTATTTTGTCAATATTCTTTGCAATTGGATTGTTTATGGTTCTTCCATATCTTGCAGCCAGACTGGTATCAAAATACATAATTTCCAAGACACTTCTTAATTTCATAGAAGGCGTTGTGAGATTATTAATATTTGTTATATACATTTTACTTATATCCATGATGAAAGATATTAAAAGGACTTTCATGTATCATGGTGCTGAACACAAATGTATCAACTGCATTGAGAATGGTGCAAGACTTACACCAGAGAATGTAAAGAACAGTTCAAGATATCATAAGAGATGTGGAACAAGCTTCTTATTCTTTGTAATGTTTATAAGTATTGTGTTTTTTATATTTATAAGAGTTGATAATACGGCACTGCAGATACTTATAAGAATTCTGCTTATTCCTGTAATTGCAGGAGTTTCTTATGAGGTAATAAGATGGGCAGGAAAGAATGATAATGCATTTGTAAGAGTTTTGAGTAAACCGGGAATGTGGTTTCAGAAGCTTACTACAAGAGAGCCGGATATGGATATGATTGAAGTTGCCATAAGGGCAGTTGAGGAAGTATTTGACTGGAGACAGTTTATTGCTGAATATTATTCAGAAGCCGATAATCCGGTTGAAGCACTTGTGGCATCTGAGGCAGAACTTGCAATATCAGGAAGTCTTATTCATGGGAATGAAGAGACAAGAACTATTGATATAGAGGAACAGAAGTCAGAAGATAATCAGGAAACAGAACTTACCCCTGAACAAAAGTATTTACAGATGGGCAGGGAGATGGAATTTGGTATGGACGATACAGACAGGGAGTCATTTGCTTTTGTATATGAAGCAAGTGATGAATCAGAAAGTACTGTATATGATAATTCAAATGATTATAATGCTGATGATAAAGCAGAGGAACTTACAGAGGAAGAGGTAGTTGCGGGCTTTGAGTTCGAAACTGGAAAAGAGCCGGAAGAAGAGCAGTATCCTGAGGATGTTCCTATGTTTAAACAGAAAAGGCTGGAAGACAGATAATTATGATGACAATTCGAGAAGCAGTAAAATGGGGGGCAAAGCGACTTAGAGATAATAACGTCGATAATGCAGACCATGACAGTTTTGAATTATTATCTGCCATTAATGGTATGACAAGAACTTTTTATCTTGTGAATGGTGACAGCATGTTGTCAGAAGAGAATTTTTTGCTGTATGAAGAGTATATTGATAAAAGGGCTGCGCATGTTCCGCTGCAGCATATTCTGGGAAAAGCATATTTCTATGGATATGAATTCGAAGTGAATGAAGATGTGCTTATACCAAGACCTGATACAGAAGTGCTTGTTGGTGAGGTAATCAAGGTTACAAGAAATGGTGATAATATTCTTGATATGTGTACAGGCTCAGGCTGCATTGGGATTACTCTTGCTAAGAAGTTCCCGGAAAGCAGGGTGCTTGGAGTAGATGTTTCAGAAAAGGCACTTAAAGTTGCCCAGAAGAATAAGCATAATCTCGAGGCTGATAATATTGATTTTATGCTTAGTGATTTATTTGGCGAATTGGGTAATGATATTACATTTAATACAATAGTATCCAATCCACCATATATACCAACTAAGGTTATAGAAACTCTGCAGGATGAAGTCCGTTTACATGATCCTCTGCTTGCACTTGACGGAACAGAGGACGGACTTATGTTTTATAGGAAAATCACTGAGAAAGCACGAGAATATCTTAAGACAGACGGATACCTGTGTTATGAGATAGGAGCCGAACAGGCAGCAGATGTTTCTGAAATAATGAAGCAGGCTGGTTTAAGAGATATAACGGTTGTAAAAGACCTCGCTGGCCTTGACCGTGTTGTTATGGGCAGAAAGTAATTATATAGTTAGAGATAGAAAGGAAAAGTGACACGTATGTTTGACAGACTTGAAGATACAGTCAACAGATATGAAGATATAACGGCTGAACTTGGTAATCCTGATGTGGTTAATGATCAGGAAAAGTTCAGAAAGCTTATGAAAGAACAGAGCAGTCTTGCACCACTTATAGAAACTTATACTGAGTATAAGAACTGTAAGAAGAATATTGAGGACAGTCTTGCTATTCTTGATGAAGAGACAGATGAAGAACTTAAAGAGATGGCGAAGGAAGAACTTAATGAATCTAAGGCAAGAGTAGAAGAATTAGAGCATGAATTAAAGATTCTTCTTTTACCTAAAGACCCTAATGATGATAAGGATATTGTTGTTGAAATCAGAGCGGGTGCAGGTGGAGAAGAGGCGGCACTTTTTGCAGCAGAGCTTTTCAGAATGTATGTACACTATGCACAGGCAAGAGGCTGGAAGGTTGAAGTATTAAGTGGCGATGAAACCGGTATTGGTGGAATGAAGGAAGTAGAATTCATGGTTAAGGGACAGGGAGCTTACTCTATTATGAAGTATGAATCTGGTGTACACAGAGTACAGAGAATCCCGGTAACTGAATCTAACGGACGAATACAGACTTCTACTGCTTCTGTAGCTGTTATGCCAGAGGCAGAAGAGGTTGATATCCACATTGATGAGAAGGACATCCGTATTGATGTTATGCGAGCGTCAGGTAATGGTGGACAGTGTGTCAATACAACTGATTCTGCTGTACGACTTACTCATTATCCAACAGGAATAGTTATTTATTCACAGACAGAGAAGTCACAGATACAGAATAAGGAGAAAGCATTTGCGCTTTTAAGAGCCAAGTTATATGACATTGAGACTCAGAAAGCACATGACGCAGAGGCAGATGCAAGAAGAAGCCAGATTGGTACAGGTGACAGAGCTGAGAAGATAAGAACTTATAATTTCCCACAGGGAAGAGTAACAGACCACAGAATTGGTCTTACATTATATAAGCTTGACAAGATTATGGATGGAGACATCCAGGATATTATTGATGCATGTATCGCTGCCGACCAGGCTGCCAAGCTTGCTAAGATGGGCGAGGATTAATTGGTATTATGAAAAAGGATAGGAATTCTAATCCGGTTGCGCTGGTACCTATACTTGTTTTTCTTGTGTTGTATCTTGGAACCGGAATTATATTTGAATATGTCATGAAGATTCCAATGGGATTTTATAATGTACCAATTATTGTTGCATTTATGGCTGCAATATTAGTAGCGTGCATGCAGAATTCACAGCTTAAGTTTGATGAAAAGCTTGATGTAATGGCAAAAGGGTTGGCTGACAGGAACATTGTTACAATGCTTCTGATATTCATTACAGCCGGAATATTTGTCGGAGTTGTAGGAAGAAGCAGTGCAGAGAGTGTAGCTTATTTTATGTTAAGCATTATTCCTGCAAAGTTTGCAGTAGCGGTACTTTTTATTGTTGCCTGCTTTGTATCTACTGCAATGGGTACATCTGTTGGAACAATAACACTTATTACACCAATAGCGGTTGCGGTATCAGAAGCATCAGGATTTAGTATGGCATTATGTGTTGCATCTGTCATGGGTGGTGCAATGTTTGGAGACAATCTTTCTTTTATATCAGATACTACTATTGCAGCTTGTAATGGTCAGGGCTGTGCCATGAAAGACAAGTTCAGGGAGAATTTCTGGATAGCACTTCCGGCAGCAATTGTGACCCTTGTTATAATTCTTGTGCTTTCTTTTAGTACAGATATTCATGGTGAGATTGCACATTCATATAATCTTTTTCAGATTATTCCATATGTGCTTGTACTTGCGGGTGGAATTATTGGTGTAAATGTTTTTGTTGTACTTATAACAGGTATTATTTCGGGAATAGTTATTATGCTTGTTATGGGAGAGGTTACATTGGAGACTCTGCTTCTTAATATGGGAAGTGGTGCGTCAGGAATGTTTGAGACATGTATGGTTGCAGTTCTTGTATCTGTAATGTGTTCACTTATTAAAGAATATGGTGGATTTGATGCTTTACTTAATGGAATAAGAAGATTATTTAAAGGGAAAAAAGGCGGACAGCTTGGAATGGGACTTTTAGTTGGAACAATGGATATTGCTACAGCTAATAATACAGTTGCTATTGTAATGGCTAACCCTATTGCAAAAGAGATGTCTGAGGATTATGATATTACTCCAAGAAAAGCGGCTTCGCTTCTTGATACATTTTCATGTATATTTCAAGGGATAATACCATATGGTGCTCAGATGCTGGTTGCCATATCAGCGGTTTCAGAGCTTGGATATAACATTACAGCATTTCAGATTCTTCCAAAGCTGTTTTATCCAATGTTTTTGTTTGTAAGTTCACTTATATGGATATATGTTATTCCTGAAGGGAAAAATAAAAATAAAGCATAATATTGTACTGCCCAGAATATAAGAAAGCTGAGTGTGAGGGGAGTGTTAGTATGTCAGCCCGCGAACAGGTATTGATGAAAATAATTGCGAATCTTAGAAGATTCGGAATAGATATTTCTAATTCAAAATTCAAGGATAAAGATATAGAGAATGAAGTTGTTATGACCGTATATATAAAGGATGTAAGGGAATATATGGCGTGTTATGACTTCATAAGACTGGAGCAGACACTTAATAATTCCCAGTGGTCTGCAGCTTATACATCAATTAACCGGCTGGAGGAGAATGCCAGAGAGCTTGGAATTAATAGTTTCTTTAAATCTTTTGATGGAATCAGGGGAGCAATAATACAGAAGAATATGCGCTCAGCAAAGCAAAGTCTTGTGGTAGTCAACAATAAAAAAACACAGATATTAAAATATATGGGATAGTCCGTAAGGACTATCCTTTATTTTTGCGCGTGCAGCGATGAAAATAGAAGTAGGAAATGACCAAGCGTCATTTGTTATAAAAATAACTTGAAATAATAATTAAAAAAGTGTAAAATATATATAAATAACATCAATAATTGATTGGAGGCGTGAACAATGTTATTTCAACTTTATGGCAGCACAGCCATGACTCAGTTACTGGGTTGGGTGCTTGTGTTTGCAGGATTAGTAATTCTTAATGAGATAGGTCGTCGTACTAAGATTGGTGGTATCGTGTTATTCGTTATCATACCGGCTATACTCACAATCTATTTCATAGCAATTCAGGCAGGTCTGTTTGGCGGTCACAGCAATCAGACATATGAGTATATGAACGGATGGTTCCATTATGCTAAGCTTTATGCAGCAGATATCGGAGTTGTCGGTTTCCTCATGATTAAGTACAAGTGGGGAATTGGAAAGAAAGAATGGTTTAAACCTTGGCCATTCGTAATTGTTGCTATTAATATTCTTATTGCAGTAGTATCTGATTTTGAATCAGCCATAAGAGCTTATCAGATTACTGGAGATTTTTCTGGTGCGTGGTGGGCATCTAATGAAGGTGTATTCCTTTATGGCGGCTGGTGGAATATTGTTAATGGTATTGCAGGACTTATTAATATCTTCTGTATGACAGGCTGGTGGGGAATTTACTCATCTAAGAAGAAGGATGATATGCTCTGGCCGGATATGACAATATGGTTTATCGTTGCTTATGATATCTGGAATTTTGAGTATACATACTGTAATCTTCCAACACATACATGGTACTGTGGTGTAGCTCTTCTTCTTGCTCCTACATTTGCGAATGCATTATGGAACAAGGGCGGATGGATTCAGAACAGAGCCATGACACTTGCAACATGGTGTATGTTTGCACAGGTATTACCATTATTCCAGTTAAGCAATACATTTAGTGTATTGCCATCATTATATGGTGGAGCAACTAAGGCTGGTGTTAAGGCACTTGATCTTTATAATGCAGCAATTACATGTCATGCTACAGGTGCAAGTGCAGGAGATGCAATTGCAAACTTCGGTATAACAGCTAACCCGACAGCACAGGGCGTTGTTGCAATGCTTGCAATAATAGCAAATGTGGTATGTATTTCGGTTATTATCAAGCGCTCTATTGAGCAGAAGAAGTGCCCATATACTAAAGAAATCTGGGTTGGAACAAGAGACTACGAGCAGGCTATGTCAAGAGCAGAGTAATCTGTATATGTTAACTTAATATTAAATAATAATAAAGAACATCACGGACAGATTAAAGTGCAGAAAATGCATGCCTTGAAGTGATGTTCTTTTTTGTGTATAATCAAAAGAATAAAAGGACTAAGGTTCTTTGAAATGAGTGAAAAGGAGATGGAGCATATGAACAGTATTTATAAGAAGTTAAAGACAATTAAATTTGAGATTATTATTGTTTCAATTGCATTGTTTGTTCTTGGCTTACTGCTGGTAATATTTCCAACAGCATCCCAGGAAATCATATGTAAAGGAATTGGAGTTGCCTTATGTGTATGGGGAGTATTAAGGCTTATCAATTATTTCAGGATTGCAGGCAGTGAGATTCTTGGATCATATGGTCTTGTACAGGGAGTTACTCTTCTTGCATTTGGTATGTTTTTCGTGATTAAACCAGGCTTTATTGCTGTATTCTTAGGAACAGCACTTGCAATTATTATTATTGTTGATGGAATCCTTAAACTCCAGTATGCTGTGGATTTCTATCATCTAGAGTCGGACAAATGGTGGATTGAGCTCATAGGTGCAGTTGTAATGGTGGTTATTGGTATAATTGCATTATTGAATCCATTTTCAACATCATCAGCACTTATAGTATTTATTGGAATTGCTCTGATGATAGAAGGATTATGGGACTTTATATCTCTTATGAGAATTGTATCTGTAACAAAGAAGGCTGGAAAGGCTATAAAGAACTTTAAGGATCAGGTTGATGCTGTAGATATGAAATAAATGTATCACAGATTAATATAATAAACTTAACATAATAAACAGGAATGAGGGCGTACAAAGTAATGAGCAGAAAGATTTATGCGGCTATATTAGGAGCAGGAACAGTAGGAACAGGTGTATACAAGTTATGTCAGAGTATGAAAGATGATGTGATTAGTAAGACAGGTGCAGAACTTGTAGTTAAGAAGGTTCTTGTAAGAAATCTTCATAAAGACCGTGCTCCAATTGACAGAGAATTACTGACTGACAACTGGAAGGATATTATTGAAGATAAGGACATTGAGATTGTAATAGAGCTTATGGGTGGAACTACTCCTGCAAAGCAGTATATTCTTGAGGCACTTGAGGCTGGAAAGCAGGTTGTTACTGCCAATAAGGATCTTCTTGCTGAGTATGGTGAAGAGGTTATGGGAATGGCAGATAAAATGCATGCTGACCTTCAGTTTGAGGCGGCTGTTGCGGGAGCAATTCCAATAATCAGACCATTAAAGCAGAGCATGGCTGGCAACAATATCACAGAGATTATTGGTATTGTTAACGGAACAACTAATTATATCCTTACCAAGATGACTGAATCAGGAATGAATTACAAGGACGCTCTTGCCAAGGCAACAGAATTAGGATATGCAGAGGCAGACCCTACAGCAGATGTTGAAGGATATGATGCAGGAAGAAAGATGGCTATTATGTCATCAATTGCATTTAATTCAAGGGTAACATTTAATCAGGTATATACAGAGGGTATTACTAAGATTACAGCAGAAGATATTAAGTATGCTAAGGAATTCGGATATGTTATCAAGCTTCTTGGACTTGCGAGAAATACACCGGATGGAATTGAAGTTAAGGTTCATCCTATGCTTATTGATGAGAATCACCCTCTGGCTACAGTAAGAGATTCGTTTAATGCGGTATTTGTTCATGGTGAGGCAAGTGATGATACCATGTTTATGGGCAGGGGTGCAGGCCAGATGCCAACAGCTTCTGCTGTTATGGGGGACATTATCGATGTATGCCGTAACATAGTTCATGGCTCATGTGGCAAGATTGGCTGCTCATGCTACAAAGAGCTTCCTATTAAGGATATATCTGAAACCAAGAGCAAATTCTTCTTAAGAATAGAAGCATTAGACAAGCAGGGGGTTCTTGCTAACATTGCAAGTGTTCTTGGAAACAATGATGTAAGTATTGCGCAGGTGGTCCAGAAGAGCCGTAAGGACGGTGTTGCTGAACTGGTTATCATTACTGATGTCGTTGCAGAGAAGAATTTTAATGATGCAATGACAGTATTTAACGGACTTTCAGTGGTAAAAGAGATTGCCGGAGTAATCAGAGTTTATTAATCAGAATAGGGAAATATATATGGCTAAGAAATATTATGCTGTGCGTGTAGGTAAAGTTCCCGGAATATATCAGACATGGGACGAATGTAAGAAGAATGTGCATGGTTTTCCAGCTGCCGAATATAAGAGCTTTCCATCTGTGGAAGAGGCGAAGGTTTATATGGGAAGGGAAGCTGTACAGGAGATTAATGGAAAGACCGGAAGTGGCAATATGGAAGATGTAATGCCTGACAATGATTATGCATTTGTTGATGGTTCTTTTAATATTGCAACCGGAGTGTATGGATATGGCGGTTTTCTTATGCATGATGGCGTAAGATATGAATTGTCAGGCAATGGCAGTGATAAAGAGATGGCTTCAATGCGTAATGTTGCAGGAGAGATTCTTGGAAGCATGGCCGCTGTAAAAAAAGCAATAGAGCTTGGACTTAAAGACATTTCTATATTCTATGATTATGCAGGTATCAAGGCATGGGCTGTGGGAGAATGGAAACGAAACAAAAAAGGAACAATAGAATATTATAATTATATTACATCTGTCAGTGATTCAATTAATATCAGATTCGTAAAGGTCAGGGGACATTCTGGAGTTGAAGGAAATGAAGAGGCTGACAGGCTTGCAAAGAGAGCAGTAGGGTTGTGTTAGGTAAGACTTCCGGACAAACTAGGCTGCATAATAATAAGCATTGAGCGATGAAATTTGTTTATGTGTACGTTACGCTGCCAACGCACTTCCGTGTGTGTGGCAGCTCACGTGTCCGTCCATGGGCGCGTGTACACTAGACTTTATATATGCTCAATGCTTTTATTATGCGCATAGTTTGTAGTCAGTCTGTACCTGACACAACCTACTGCTGACTAAAGTGTAGTTATATTGATAATATTATAAACATGAATTTCTCATTGACAAAGTCTGAAAACCGATATAACATATAAACATACAAATTAAGTATGAATTAAGACAACAGTATGTTTAACAGATGTTTTGCGGGAGGATGTAGCAATGAAAAATATTTTGTTTTTTGGGGATTCTAATACTTATGGATATAAGCCTGATAAATCAGGAAGATATGATTATGATGTAAGATGGACAGGCAGAATAGCTAATCTTCTTGGAAATGAATATAATATTATTGAAGAGGGACTGTGCGGAAGAACAACTATATTTCCAGATGCTGTAAGAGATGCAAGAAAGGGCATTGATCTTATTGGAGTAGTTGTTGAATCACATAAGCCGGTAGATGTTATAGCTATAATGCTTGGTACGAATGACTGCAAGACTGAATTTCATGCTGATGCTAAGACAATTGCAAAAGGAATGGAGGCAGTTGCAAGAAAGGCTAACAAGACAGCAGGAGAACATGCAAAGATAGTTATAGTTTCTCCGATTCATCTTGGAAAAGGTGTAGGTGAAGAAGGCTTTGATCCTGAATTTAATGAAAGTTCTGAAAATGTTTCAAGGCAGCTTGCATGGGAATATGAAAAAATAGCAAAGGAAAATGGATTTTATTATTTTGATGCCGCTGGTGCTGCAAAACCAAGTGAAGTTGACAGACAGCATTTAGATGAGAAAGGACATAAAATGTTTGCGGAAAAATATAGTGAATTCTTGTTGACAGAAGTTTTATAGGTGTTATAATGAAAATGAACATATGAATGAATGTTCATATGAAAGAATTTTGATTATTTAATGTTTTTAAGGAGAGAATATTATGAAGAAGACTTATAAGATTGATGTTGATTGTGCAAACTGTGCTAATAAGATGGAAGATGCAGCTAAGAATACAGCAGGTGTTAAGGATGCTACAGTTAATTTTATGGCACTTAAGATGATTGTTGAATTTGAAGAAGGACAGGATCCTAAGGCTGTTATGCAGGATGTTCTTAAGAACTGCAAGAAAGTAGAAGATGATTGCGAGATATATCTGTAATAGAAAGCCGTGAGAGTTGTTCTGGCAGATTGGAGTAGAATATGAATAAAAAGCAGAAAAAGATGCTTACAAGAATCATTATCGCAGCAGTCCTTATGATTGCTTTTAAGGTGATAAACACATTTGTTGATATTCCTACGGTTGTTCTTTTTATAATGTACATGGTTCCTTATCTTGTTATTGGATATGATATTTTAAGGAAAGCAATTAAGGGAATTCTTAACAGACAGGTATTTGATGAGAATTTCCTTATGGCAGTTGCAACTGTAGGTGCAATTATAATTGCACTTGTAGATGATGGTGATTTTACAGAAGCAATTGCGGTTATGCTCTTTTATCAGATTGGTGAGCTGTTCCAGAATATTGCAGTTGGAAAGAGCCGTAAGAACATAAGTGAGCTTATGGACATCAGACCTGATTATGCCAATATTGAAGTTGATGGAAAGCTTGAGCAGGTAGATCCTGATGAAGTAGAGGTTGGTACAGTTATTGTTGTCCAGCCGGGAGAGAAAGTTCCTATTGATGGTATTATTGAAGAAGGTAATACAACTCTTAATACAAGTGCACTTACAGGTGAAAGCCTTCCAAGACAGGCAAAGGCTGGTGATGAAGTAATAAGCGGCTGCATTAATATGTCAGGTGTGCTTAAGATCCGCACAACTAAGGAATTTGGTGAATCCACAGTATCTAAGATACTTGATCTTGTAGAGAATGCAAGTTCCAAGAAATCGCGGTCAGAGAACTTTATCAGTAAATTTGCAAAGATATATACACCAGCAGTCTGTTACGGTGCGCTGGCACTTGCTATAATTCCACCACTTGTAAGCATGATATTCTTAGGAGTATCTCCTCAGTGGGGAATGTGGATATACAGAGCGCTTACATTTTTAGTAATAAGCTGTCCTTGTGCACTTGTCATAAGTATTCCGCTCAGCTTCTTTGCAGGAATCGGTGGAGCAAGTAATCAGGGTGTTCTTGTAAAAGGTTCAAGTTATCTTGAAGCACTTGCAGAGACAGACATTGTTGTCTTTGATAAGACAGGAACTATGACACAGGGAGTATTTGAGGTCAGTGGTGTATATAATAACACTATTGACAAAGATGAACTTATAAAATATGCTGCATTTGCAGAAAGCTATTCAACACACCCTATAAGCAAGAGCTTACAGAAAGCTTATGGAAAAGAGATTGACAAGACATTAGTTACAGATGTCGAGGAAATCAGTGGTGAAGGTGTTAAGGCTAATGTATCAGGAAGAGAAGTGGCTGCAGGTAACAGAAAGCTTATGAGAAGACTCGGTCTTGAATATGCAGAGTGCAACGAGACCGGAACTCAGGTTCATGTGGCAGTTGACGGGGCATATGCAGGACTTATACTAATATCAGATTTGTTAAAGCCTCATGCAAAGCAGGCTATAGAAGAACTTAAGAAAGCTGGAGTACGTAAGACAGTAATGCTTACCGGTGATGCAAAGAATGTAGCAGATGCTGTAGCTAAAGAATTAAATATAGATGCTGTGTACAGTGAATTGCTTCCGGCAGATAAGGTTTCTAAGGTTGAGGAGCTGTTAGAACATAAGAAATCAAAGAAAAAGCTTGCATTTGTAGGTGATGGTATCAATGATGCACCGGTACTTTCAAGAGCAGATATCGGAATAGCAATGGGCGCATTAGGAAGTGACGCCGCTATAGAAGCAGCTGACATAGTATTGATGGACGATGACCCGTTAAAGATATCCAAGGCAATTAAGATATCAAGAAAATGCTTACGTATTGTTTATGAAAATATTTATTTTGCAATAGGCATAAAGCTTATATGTCTGGTGCTTGGTGCAATAGGTATAGCAAACATGTGGGTAGCAATATTTGCAGATGTAGGTGTAATGGTTATTGCTGTAATCAATGCAATAAGAGCATTATTCGTAAAGAACTTATAAAGAAAGAGGTAATATAATGGCAGATTGTGAATGCTGTGAGTCAATAGAAATACATGAGGACTTATTAAAGATAGTTAATGAAACAATGCCAGATGAGAATGAATTATACGACCTTGCAGAGTTGTTCAAGGTATTCGGTGATTCAACGAGAATTAGAATACTGTATGTATTATTTGAGGCAGAAGTGTGCGTATGTGATTTAGCACAGGCTCTCAATATGACACAGTCTGCAATATCTCATCAGCTAAGAATATTGAAACAGAACAAGTTGGTTAAGAACAGAAGAGAAGGTAAATCAATATTCTATTCACTGGCAGACGATCATGTAAGAAGCATAATCGCACAGGGAAGAGAACATATTGAGGAAGATATGTAATTATGATAGGGCTGTTCAGGACTGGAATGGCTGGAGAAACCTACGCAACTGCATTATTAATAAGCCTGAGTAGGTGAAATATAGGCAGTAAGGATACAAAATCATATTAAGAAGCCTACTATTTAATATCAAAATGTAGATTGTGTAGGTGTTATTTTACAAAAAAGGAGTTTCATCGATGATGAAGCTCCTTTTTTAGTGAGAAAAAACCTACGCAAACGATAGAAAATAGAAAGATGGTAGGTTTTATGCAATAAAGTTCATAAGAAGTGAGAAAATAAAACCTACGCAATTGCGTGATTAACAAGTATGCGTAGGCAAAATAACAGCTTAATAGAAAAATATACCAGAGAAATCGGCAGAGCAACCCAACACCCCAACTGTACAGAAAATTTTACAACTGTCTTGTCACATGTAAACATTCGTGGTATACTCTAGCACAATGTATGTAAAACGCAAGTCAAGCATATGTAAACCTTAACGATTGGAGAAGCAATATGTCAGTTACAAGTGATATTTTAAAGTTGAAAAAAGAGAAGAATGCAGTTATTCTTGCACATTATTATGTAGATGAAGATGTTCAGGAAGTTGCTGATTATGTTGGGGATTCATTCTATCTTAGCAAGATAGCTACTAAGGTAGATCAGGATATTATAGTATTTGCGGGTGTTGAGTTCATGGGTGAGAGTGCTAAGATTCTTAATCCGGAAAAGAAGGTGCTTATGCCAGAGCCGGGGGCTGATTGTCCAATGGCACATATGGCAACTAAGGAAGAAATTCTTAAGATGCGTGAACAGTATGATGACCTTGCAGTTGTCTGTTACATCAATTCAACAGCAGAGCTAAAGACTTATTCAGACGTCTGTGTGACATCATCAAATGCAGTAAAGATAGTAAAGAACCTTCCTAATAAAAACATCTTCTTTATTCCTGATCAGAATCTTGGAAGATTCGTTGCAAAGCAGGTGCCAGAGAAAAATGTGATTCTTAATAAAGGCTTCTGTCCAAGACATGTCGCGATAACAGAGGATATGGTCGTTGAAACTAAGAAGAAATATCCACAGGCAAAGCTTGCAGCACACCCTGAATGTACAGAGGAAGTATTAAAATATGCTGATTACATAGGCAGTACATCAGGAATTATTGATTATGTTGTAGATACAGATTGTGAGGAATTCATAATTGCAACAGTTGATGGTGTATTTGGTGAGATAAGAAAAAAGGCACCTGGCAAGAAACTGTATACATTAAAGCCTGACCAGGTATGTGTCAACATGAAGATGGTAACCTTAGATAAGGTGCTTGATGTTCTTGAACAGGAAAATAATGAAGTGTTTGTAGATGAAGAAGTTGCAAAGAAAGCAATGAAGCCACTTACAAGAATGCTTGAGCTTGCAAAGTAAGATTGTAGTATGCGCAGAAAGAATGGAGGTATCCTATGAATAATACAATTAAAACAGATGTGCTGATAGCCGGATGTGGCTGTTCTGGTCTGTATATGGCAATGAATCTGCCTGCCGATAAGAAGATTCTTATGATAACAAAGTCTGATTGTGAGAGCAGTGATTCATTTCTGGCACAGGGCGGTATGTGTATGCTAAAATGTGAAGAAGATTACGACAGTTATTTTGAAGATACAATGAAAGCCGGCCATTATGAAAATGATAAGAAATCTGTTGAAATAATGATCCGTTCATCAGCAGATGTAGTAAAAGATCTTGTCGATTGTGGAGCAAGATTTGCAAGAGAGGCTGACGGAAGTCTTGCATACACAAGAGAAGGAGCTCATTCATCTAACAGGATAATATTCCATGAAGATATTACAGGTAAAGAGATAACAAGCCATCTGTTAGAGAAGGTGAGAACTCTTCCCAATGTGACAATTATGGAATACACAAGACTGCTTGATATAATAAGCAGAGATAACAGATGCCTTGGTGCGGTTATAAGGACAGAAAATGGAGAGCTTATTAAGGTAGAAGCTTCAGATGTTGTACTTGCTACAGGTGGAATTGGTGGTTTATACAGACATTCAACGAATTTCAGACATCTTACAGGAGATGCAATTGCAATTGCTATAAAGCATGGAGTAGAATTAAAGGATATTAATTATGTCCAGATTCATCCGACAACATTTTATTCTGACAAAGAGGAAGACAGGAGCTTTCTTATATCTGAATCAGTAAGAGGCGAAGGCGCAAAGCTTTATGATAAGAATGGAAAAAGATTTGTTAATGAGCTGCTTCCAAGAGACCTGCTTACAGAAGAGATTAGAAAACAGATGGCAAAGGACAATACAGACTTTGTATGGGAAGATTTAAGGACAATACCTGAAGAAGAATTAAAAACGCATTTTCCTAATATAGTGCAGTATTGTATTGATAAGGGATATGACCCGTCAAAAGAGTGTATTCCGGTTGTTCCTGCACAGCACTATTTCATGGGAGGAATTAAGGTAGACCATGAGAGCAGAACAACTATGGATAACCTGTATGCAATAGGCGAGACAGCCTGCAACGGAGTTCATGGAAGAAACAGGCTTGCAAGCAACTCACTTCTTGAAAGTCTTGTGTTTGCAAAGAGGGCAGCGCTTGATATTACTGAAAATGCAGTTGTAAAACCGACACAGGATGAGATTACATATTTTGATACATTTGATGCAGAAAAATATGCAGATGAGTCGAAAATTGACGGAGAATATGCAGAATTAGTCAATAAAAAGATTGAAGAGGCAGATAAAGCCTATGAAGAAAGCCAGAAGAAGAATTACGCATAATATATAGAAATGGAGAAATGATATGTTTGATAAAGTTACTTTAAAGTTAAATGTGGATCCGCTCATTCTTGGAGCACTTAAAGAAGATATTACAAGTGAGGATGTGTCAACTAACAGTGTTATGCCAGAACCAAAACTTGGAGAAGTCGAGCTTATATGCAAGCAGGACGGAATAATATGTGGTCTGCAGGTATTTGCAAGAACATTTGAACTGCTTGATGAAGATGTAGAGATTACATTTTTTGCAAAAGACGGGGATGAGGTTAAGAAAGGTCAGAAGATGGCAGTTGTAAGAGGAGATATAAGAGTTCTTCTGTGTGGAGAAAGAACAGCACTTAATTATCTCCAGAGAATGAGTGGAATTGCGACATATACTAATGGTGTTGCGAAGCTGCTTGCAGGAACTAAGACAAAGCTTCTTGATACAAGAAAGACATCACCTAATAACCGTATATTTGAGAAGTATGCTGTCAGAATCGGAGGTGGTAATAACCACAGATATAATCTTACAGACGGAGTACTCCTTAAGGATAACCATATAGGTGCTGCAGGCGGAGTTAAGCAGGCAGTTACAATGGCTAAGGAATATGCACCATTTGTAAGAAAGATAGAAGTTGAAGTTGAGAACCTTTCAATGGTGCGTGAAGCTGTTGAGGCAGGCGCAGATATTATTATGCTTGATAATATGAGTCATGAGGATATGCGAGAGGCTATGAATATAATTGGTGGAAAAGCTTTAGTTGAAGTTTCTGGAAATGTAACTAAAGAAAACATTGCAAAAATTACTGACCTTGGTGTAGACTTTGTATCAAGTGGTGCACTTACACATTCTGCACCAATTATGGACATTTCATTAAAAAATCTTCATCCTGTACAGGAGTAATCATTGTCGGGGTGAACCGGGGAGTTGTAGCAATGAACGGAGAAGAGAGAAGAAATCAGATAGTAGATATATTAAAACATTCGTCAAGTCCTGTGCCGGGTACACAGCTTGCACAGATATTAGATGTCAGCAGGCAGGTTATAGTGCAGGATATAGCACTTATACGTGCGAAGAATATAGATGTTTTCTCAACTAACAGAGGCTATGTGCTTAATGATAAGCAGGAATACAGCCGTATACTTAAGGTTAAACATGGAGATGATGAGGTGGAAGCAGAGCTTGGAGCAATAGTTGACATGGGTGGATGGATAAGAGACGTTTTTGTGTATCACAAGGTATATGGTGTTATAAGAGCGGAGATGAATATACATTCAAGGCGTGATATCAGGAAATATCTTGAGGAAATTGCAAATGGAAAGAGCAGCCTATTGATGAATGTGACATCAGGATATCATTATCATACAATTGTTGCGGATGACGAACAGACACTGGATTTAATTCAGGAGGAGCTTGGAAAACTTGGATTTCTTGCAAAATTGCAGGAGTATGAGCCAGTGGATTTCTGGCATAAAGGGTGAATATGGACTTAACAATTTACACACTTACACATAAACATTTTACAAAGCCTGATGATAATATGTATGTGCCGCTTCAGGTAGGTACAGCCATTAATTCACCACTGGGGTATCTTCGGGACGATACAGGAGATAATATATCGGCTCTTAACGGTTATTACAGTGAACTTACAGGATTATACTGGATATGGAAAAATGTGCATGATATTAATTATGTTGGAACATGCCATTACAGAAGATATCTTATTGATGAGAACGAGCATATTATGAATGAAAAGCAGTATGAGCAGATTTTTAAGGAGTACGAACTTGTTACAACCAAGAGAGTCGTTCTTAATAATTCATATCATTACGGATTTTCTGCTAATCATAATGTAACTGCGCTTGACATGACAGGTGAAGTTATTAAGGAATTATATCCCGAGTATTATGATACATTTATACAGCTTGTTAATGGCAATGAGACATATTTTGGAAATATGATAGTCACTTCTAAAGAGCTTTTTGATAAATATGCTGAGTGGTTGTTTACGATATTCTTTGAGGTTCAGAAACGCATTGATATGGAGACTGATAAGGATTCATACCACAGGCGTGTGTTTGGCTTTATATCTGAATTCTTATTGCTTGTGTGGGTGAGAGTAAACAATATCAATGTAAAGGAATGCAAGGTTGGAATGGTTGGCGAAAAAGCCGAAACAAGGGAGCTGAAAGCAGTTTTGTCGTCTTTTCTTGCAAAAGAGGATACAAAGGGTGCTATGCAGTACTTTATGGACTTTTACAACAAAAGACCTGATGTTCTCATGGAGGCGTCTGATGTAACCGGTGAATTGCATCTTATGTTACAGATAACAGCAGTTATGGACATGCAGATAAAGCGTGAGGGTGGCAGTTTTTACAAAAGCAATCCGGATGTCCGTAAATGGTTTGGGGTATTTTCAGGTATAAACAGGAAAACACAGCTTGAATTAAAAGGACAACTTACAGAAGACTGGAAGGAAATGTATAGAGAAATGGGGATTCCTGAGGAAGCATTTGCGGTAGCACGGAAGTTGTATGGTAACAAATAAAAAGGAAATAATGTCTTTAGGTTTCAGGGGTAATAATTGTAATATATCCGAAAAGTTCAGGTAAAATATGGAGTAAATATAAAAAATGTTATTGACACCAGCAGATAGTTATATTATATTTTAAAGGTATTTTGGATATAAAAAGATATCGCAAATACAGACCACATGTTTACATGTTAAGCCTTGCGGACGGGCGGGTCGGTTGCCGAGTGTGACGAGGGCACACATTATTGATTGAGTTAGAAGCTCAAATTTTATAAGTTGATTTTAAAATTATCATGCGAGAGAGCATATCATCTTGTGAAACGGTCAATAAGAGCGGTAACAGTGACTTACTTGGATAAACTCTGAAAGGTCAGATTTTCTGTATTTGGCAATACAGTAATCAAAAAGAAGATAGAATATGATTATACAGGCGTGATTGATTTTAAATCAATCACGCCTTTTTGCGCGAGCAGCGATGAGAATAGAAGTGAAAAATCACAATCATGCTTGCATGAATTGGGATTTCTTCACGGATATTCGAGGAGCGCCGCGACAATGACAGAGCGCAGCTCTGGAATAAAGCTGCGAGCGCGAGCAGCGATGAGAATAGAAGCATAGGCAGCAATGAGAACAGGGGGATATTATGGACTTAAAAAGACAGGCGAGTGCGCCGCTTTACGAAGCAATTGAGAAATTCAGAAAGAAAAGAATTGTTCCGTTTGATGTTCCGGGACATAAGAGAGGAAGAGGCAACCCAGAACTGGTAGATTTACTTGGAGAAAGATGTGTTGGAATAGATGTTAATTCAATGAAGCCACTTGATAACCTGTGCCACCCTGTTTCTGTTATTAAGGAGGCAGAGGAGCTCACAGCAGAGGCATTTGGGGCAGAACACGCATTTTTCATGGTAGGAGGAACTACGCAGGCAGTACAGAACATGGTGTTATCTGTATGTAAGGCTGGAGATGAGATTATCGTTCCAAGAAATGTGCATAAAAGCGTAATTAATGCATTGATTCTGTGTGGTGCGATTCCTGTTTATCTTAATACAGAAATTAATGCAAAGCTTGGAATAGTGCTTGGAGTAACTGTGCAGCAGGTTGAAAAGACAATACAGGAGCATCCGAATGCGGTGGCGGTTTTGGTGAACAATCCTACATATTATGGAATCTGTTCAGACATTAAAGGAATATGTGATATAGCACATTCATATGGACTTAAGGTGCTTGCCGATGAGGCACATGGAACGCATCTGTATTTTGGTGACAACCTTCCTATGAATTCAATGAAAGCAGGAGCAGACCTTGCAGCAATATCAATGCATAAGTCAGGCGGTTCGCTTACGCAGAGTTCAATCCTTCTTACCAATAATGGTATGAATGCTGATTATGTACAGACAATTATTAATATTACGCAGACAACGAGCGCGTCATATCTTCTTATGACAAGCCTTGATATATCAAGAAGAAATCTTGCCCTGCGCGGCAGACAGTCATTTGCAAAGGTGAGCGAGTGGGCACAGTATGCAAGAGATGAGATTAATATGGTAGGCGGTTATTATGCATACGGAAAAGAACTGATTAATGGTGGAACAGTCTATGATTATGATGTTACCAAGCTTTGTGTTTATACAAGGGATATCGGACTTGATGGAATTGAGGTGTATGATATCTTAAGAGATGAGTATGATATCCAGATAGAATTCGGCGACATTGGAAATATAATGGCGTACATATCAATTGGTGACAGAATACAGGATATAGAAAGACTTGTCGGAGCATTGGCTGAAATCAGCCGTCTGTATTCAAAAGAAGAAAAACGCTTTGAAGTAGACAGACAAATGCTGCTTCCAAGGGTACTTGCTTCACCACAGGAAGCCTTCTATGCCGATAAGATTAAAGTTCCAATCCGTGAGGCAGCAGGACATATATCAGGGGAGTTCGTAATGGCATATCCGCCAGGAATTCCTATACTTGCGCCGGGTGAAGAAATCACAGACGAGATAATAGACTATATTCAGTATTCAGTAGAGAAGGGCTGTTCAATGCAGGGAATGGAAGATTCAACATTGCAGACACTGAATGTATTAAGAATGTAAATGTCCGATTTGTTCAATCGGTCAAATATAGAAGGGAGAAAGTTTCTATGGAATTTTGGTTTTCAGAACTTCATTCACCACATGTGAAGTTTGATATCAGGGTTGAAAAACAACTGTTTTCTGGCGAGAGCGACTATCAGAGAATAGATGTATTTCAGTCGCCAGAGTTCGGAAAATTCCTGACACTTAATGGAAGTGTTATATTTTCAGAACAGGATTGTTTCATCTATAACGAGATGGTGGTGCATGTGCCAATGTCAGTCCATCCAGATGTTAAAAATGTATTGATAATCGGTGGCGGTGACGGAGGTGTATCAAAGGAACTGTTGCAGTATGACAATATCGAAAATATTGACATAGTTGAACAGGACAACATGTTTGTTGATGTGTGCAGGGAGTATTTTCCAGAGACGGCAGTAGGATTAGAAGATGAGAGAGTACACATTTATAATTCAGATGCATTAAGGTTTTTACGCTCCAAGCAGGATATGTATGACCTTATAATTAATGACGCAACAGACCCGTTTGGTGCGAGTGAGGGACTTTTTACAAGAGAATTCTACGGTAACTGTTATAAGGCGCTTAAGGAGGACGGAATACTTGTGTACCAGCATGGAAGTCCTTTTTATGATGAGGATGAGGATGCATGCAGAAGCATGCACAGGAAGGTGTTCCACACATTTCCAATAAGCCGCGTGTATCAGGCACATATACCTACAAGTCCGTCAGGATACTGGCTGTTTGGATTTGCGTCAAAGAAATATCATCCGCTTAAGGATTTCAAGCCGGCAGAGTGGAAGAGAAGAAATATACATACAGAATATTACACAACTAATCTTCATACAGGTGCATTCATGCTGCCAAAGTATGTTGAAGAATTATTAGAACAGGAGGAAGAAAGATGAGCAGAGTATTAGTAATTGGTTGCGGAGGAGTTGCTTCAGTAGCAATCCACAAGATATGTCAGGTGAGCGAGGTGTTTTCAGACCTGTGCATTGCGAGCAGAACAGTGAGCAAATGTGACAAATTAGCAGACGAATTGAAGGGTAAGACAAGTACTAACATCACAACAGCAAAGGTTGATGCTGACAACACAGACGAGGTTATTGCACTTATCAATGAATTCAAGCCAGATGTAGTTCTTAATGTGGCACTTCCATATCAGGATCTTACGATTATGGATGCCTGCCTTGCATGTAAAGTTCCTTATGTTGATACTGCTAATTACGAGTGTGAGGATACAGACAATCCTGAGTGGAGAAAGGTATATGAGGAGAGATGCAAGCGTCTTGGATTTACAGCATATTTTGACTATTCATGGCAGTGGGCTTACAGAGAAAAATATAAAGAAGCCGGAATTACAGCACTTTTAGGAACAGGCTTTGATCCGGGCGTAACAAGCGTATTCACAGCTTATGCACAGAAGCATTATTTTGATGAGATACACACAATTGATATTCTTGACTGCAATGGTGGTGACCACGGATATCCGTTTGCAACTAACTTTAACCCGGAAATTAATCTTCGTGAGGTATCAGCACCCGGCTCATATTGGGAGGATGGTCACTGGGTTGAGATTCCTGCTATGTCAATAAAGAGAGAGTACAATTTTGAAGGAGTAGGAATGAAGGATATGTACCTGCTTCACCATGAGGAAATAGAGGCACTTGCTGCTAATATTCCGCATGTTAAGAGAATACGTTTCTTCATGACATTTGGACAGAGCTATCTTACACATATGAAATGTCTTGAGAATGTCGGAATGTTAAGAACTGACCCGGTTGAATTCAACGGACAGGAGATTGTTCCAATCCAGTTCTTAAAGGCACTTCTTCCAGACCCTGCTTCACTTGGACCAAGAACAGTAGGTAAGACTAATATCGGCTGTATCTTCACAGGTATCAAAGACGGCAAGGAGAAGAAGGTATATATTTACAATGTGTGCGACCATCAGGAATGTTACCGTGAGGTAGGTTCACAGGCTATTTCATATACAACAGGCGTACCTGCTATGATTGGTACAATGCTTGTTGCAAAGGGACTCTGGAACAAGCCGGGAGTATTCACAACAGATGAATTTGATCCGGATCCATACATGGATGCGCTTAATAAGTATGGTCTTCCATGGGTTGTCGATGAAAATCCTGTTTTAGTAGACTAAAAAGAGAGGTTAATTATGAGATTTGATGAGTTAAAGACACCGGCATATGTAATAGATGAAAAAATGCTTATTCATAATCTTGAGATACTTCATAAAGTAGAAGAAGATACCAGTTGCCACATACTGCTGGCGCAGAAAGCATTTTCAGCATATGCAGAATATCCGCTGATTGGAAAATATATAAGCGGAACTACGGCAAGTGGAATATATGAAGCCAGACTTGGTGCTGAGTGTATGGGAAAAGAAAATCATGTATTTGCACCGGCATTTACTGATGAGGATATGGATGAGCTTGTAAATATATGTGACCATGTTGTCTTTAACTCAGTTTCACAGTTAAAGAAGCATAAAGCCAGATGTATTGAGGCTGGAGTAAGCTTTGGACTTCGAGTTAATCCAGAGTTTTCTACACAGGGTGACCATGCAATATATGACCCATGTGCGCCAGGCAGCAGACTTGGAGTTACTCTTAAGAACCTGAAAGCCGCTCTTAAGGAAGAACCGGATGTGTTATCTGGCATGGAAGGAATACATTTTCATACATTATGTGAGCAGAATTCAGATGACTTAGAGGCAACATTAAAGGCTGTTGAAGAGAAATTCGGATTTCTCATGAAAGATATGAAGTGGGTTAATTTTGGCGGCGGACATCATATAACCCGTGAAGATTACGACATTGAAACTCTTGAAAAATGTATCAGTCATGTAAGAAGGAAATATGACGTACAGGTGTATGTTGAACCGGGGGAAGCTGTTGCACTTAATGCAGGATATCTTGTGACTACAGTGCTTGATAAGGTTGAAAATGGAATAACAACTCTTATACTTGATGCATCTGCAGCGTGTCATATGCCAGATGTACTGGAAATGCCATACACACCACCTCTTCGTGGTGGATTGAAAATATCGGACATGGAAGATGAGTATGGAATTGATAAGGACATAGAGATTGATTTTGATATGGACGTAAAAGAAGGTATATGGAAACCGGCGAAGAATGGAAGATACAGATACAGACTGTCATCTTATACATGTCTTGCAGGAGATATCATAGGTGATTATCAATTCGGCAGGGAAATCAATGTCGGGGACAGACTCGTATTTGAAGATATGGCTATATATTCAATGGTTAAGAACAATACATTTAACGGAATCCCGCTGCCGGATATTGTAATTATGGATAGTGATGGGGAATGTAAGGTATGGAAGCATTTTGGCTATGAAGATTTCAAAGGGAGATTATAGATATGGATTATATTAACAGTACTCCGGCAGCAGATGGTTTTCGCATGCCTGCTGAATTTGAAAGACATCAGGGCTGCATTATGATATGGCCAGAAAGACCGGGTTCCTGGGCTTATGGAGCAAAGGCGGCTAAGAAAGCATTTGCACAGATAGCGTCTGTAATCAGTGAAAGCGAGCAGGTATACATGATTGTATCAGAAGGTAGAAAAGAGGAAGCAGCAAAGATGCTCCCGGAAACGGTCAGGCTTGTAGTCATGGATACAGACGATGCATGGGCAAGAGATACAGGTCCTACATTCGTTGTGAGTGGAAATGTGGATACACCATATGAAGTGCGTGATTTGCGTGGAATTAATTGGGAATTTAATGCGTGGGGCGGAACATATGACGGACTGTACGCGGACTGGGACAATGACAACCTTGTAGCCGGACAGTTTATGTCTTATCTTGGCTGTCAGGGATATAATGCAGCACCATTTGTTCTTGAAGGTGGTTCAATACATACAGATGGCGAAGGAACAATGCTTGTTACTGAAAGCTGTCTGTTGAGTAAGGGAAGAAATCCTGAACTTACTAAGGCACAGATTGAGGATAAATTAAAGCAGTACTGCAATGTAAGCAGGATAATCTGGCTTCCATGTGGAATATATAATGATGAGACTAACGAACATGTGGATAATGTATGCGCATTTACAGCACCCGCAGAGGTCGTGCTTGCATGGACAGATGATGAGAATGACCCGCAGTATGAGATGAGCAAGGCTTGTCTTTCTGTTCTTGAGAATGTAACTGACGCCAAAGGAAGACACATTAAAGTAAGAAAAATGCTTATTCCTAAGAAACCGGTGTGCATAACTGAGGAAGAACTTAATGGCTTTGAATTTGAGGAAGGCGAGGACATGAGAGAAGCAGGCGAGCGTCTTGCTGCGTCTTATGTTAATTTCTATATTGCCAATGACTCAGTCATAGTGCCGCAATTTGATGACGAGGCGGACAGCATTGCAATAAATGTGCTTAAAGAAGCATTTCCAGACAGAAAGATAGTTGGGATATATGCGCGAGATATAATAGTCGGTGGAGGTAATATCCACTGTATTACACAACAGATTCCGGAGGTAAAATAGTGTGAGAAATGTAAAGTATGCAGGCATACAGATGCAGTGTTCACGGTCGGTAGAAGAGAACATTGCAAAGGCTGATAAGATGGTTCGTGAAGCGGCAGCTAACGGTGCACAGATAATACTGCTTCCTGAGCTTTTTGAAAGACAGTATTTCTGTCAGGAGAGAAATTATGATTATTACGCATTTGCAACACCTGTTGATGAGAATCCGGCTGTGAAGCATTTTCAGAAGCTGGCAGCCGAACTTAAAGTTGTGCTTCCAATAAGCTTTTATGAAAGAGATATAAATGTGTTCTATAACACTGTTGCAGTTATTGACGCAGATGGAAGTGTTCTTGGAATATACAGAAAAACACATATTCCTGATGACCATTATTATCAGGAAAAGTTCTATTTCACACCGGGAGATACAGGTTTTAAGGTGTGGGATACAAGATATGCGAGAATTGGAGTAGGAATATGCTGGGATCAGTGGTTTCCAGAGACAGCCAGAGGAATGGCGGTACAGGGAGCAGAAATCCTTTTCTATCCGACAGCGATTGGCTCAGAGCCGATTCTTGAGGTTGACAGCATGCCGCACTGGAGAAGATGTATGCAGGGACATTCAGCGTGCAATATAGTTCCTGTAGTAGCTGCCAACCGTATTGGTGAGGAGAAGGTTACACCATCTGAAGCTAATGGTTATCAGGAATCATCACTTTTATTCTATGGTTCTTCATTTGTAACAGATGCAACAGGCGAGATAGTGACACAGGCATCAAGAGACAAGGAAGAAATTGTCTATGGGGAATCCGACCTTGACGCAGATGCCGACCTTCGCGTGAGCTGGGGCCTGTTCAGGGACAGAAGACCAGAAATCTATAAAGGTATCAGATAAAATAAGCCAGTTAATCTTAATTGCTAGATTAACTGGCTTTAATATTATTAGTATGGTGTTAGTTCTCATTAGCGATAGCAGCTTCTGCTCTTTCTAAATCCTCTTTAGTGTACCTGGTTAATATCTGTTCTTTGGTTATGCCGAATTCTAGCATGGAGATGATAGAGTTGACTTTTTCGGAATCGATACCTTCTTTCATACCTTTGCTTTCACATTCAGCCTGAAATCGTTTCATTGCTTCACACATATTGACAGTCCCTCCTTGTTCAGTATCTGTACATAAGTCCATAAGCTTTGGAACTGAGGTTATGTTACATATCAGTTCCATTACATCAATATCTACATTGCGGGATTCATATTCACGATATATTGAATCGAAATCATCATTATATATGTTCCTTATAATATTAAACACATCTCTTACATCTTCATTATAAAATGTATATTTATCAGAATCAAGTATCTGAACCAGATTTAACTTATAGTCGGAGAAGTAAGCCTTGATATTATCAGGCATGGAAATCATCATGTCAGACAGGCAGGTAGGACCATCCCATAACGACTCACCATAGTAAAGAACGAGCGTTATTATAGGGTGGAAACGGTCAGACTTGTTAATTCCAGAAAGAAATTCTTCATGAGAACTGAAAGAATCTTTATTCAGCTTATGATGTTTTTTGATATCATTATATTCTTTTATGTAGCCGAGTGCATCATAAGTCATAGTTCTTAGAGGCATGGCATAATGGGTCTTGTATTGAATCTCAAGACCAAGAATATTGAACTCAACGCCATCAGACATCTTCTTTACTACATCTCTGTTTCTGGTAATAGATTCATTGTAACTTTTGGAATGAATTGTAGCAGAGACATCAGTGTCCATTTCTGTAAGTTTGTCAGGTTTAAGCACCTGTTTACCATTAAAGACAGTAGCATTGAAAAGATCTGCAAAATGTTCATTATCACGCCAGAAAGTCTTAAGGGAGACATCTTTCTGGTGAGTAGTGCGGTTGCTATTATTCATATGTCGCCTTTTTTAAATGTTTCATATGTGAGATATAGTTAAAATATAAAATGATGCACCAATGTGTAATATATAATAATAATACAGAGAGAATATGTCAATATAATCTATAAAATATATTTAAAGAATAATATTGACGGATATATAAGAAGTTAATATAATAAAATTAATTTCTACTTTTAGGTAGATTAAAGTGATTTGTTAAAAGGTAACGCATAGGAAGCGTTATTTTTTTAAATATAATCGAGTATATATTACATCACTTTATAAAAATTGAACATAGTAAAGGAGGATATTTATATGAATGGAAATCGTAGCATAGTTTACAGAGAGTTTGTGGGGGTTATACCAGTAGCAAAGACACTAAGGAATGAATTAAGACCTGTTGGGCATACACAGGAGCATATAATACAGAATGGACTTATCCAGGAAGATGAGTTAAGACAAGAGAAAAGCACAGAGTTAAAAAATATAATGGATGATTATTATAGAGAATATATAGATAAATCATTATCAGGTGTAACTGATCTAGATTTTACTCTGCTTTTTGAATTAATGAATTTGGTTCAGTCAAGTCCATCAAAAGATAATAAGAAAGCATTAGAAAAAGAGCAGAGCAAAATGAGAGAACAGATATGCACACATCTGCAATCAGATTCTAATTACAAAAATATATTTAACGCAAAGCTTTTGAAAGAGATACTGCCAAATTTTATTAAAAATTATAATCAATATGATGTTAAAGACAAAGCTTGCAAACTGGAAACATTAGCATTGTTTAATGGTTTTAGCACATATTTTACGGATTTTTTTGAAAAGAGAAAAAATGTATTTACCAAAGAGGCTGTTTCTACATCTATAGCTTATAGAATTGTGCATGAAAATTCTTTGATTTTTCTTGCTAATATGACATCATATAAGAAAATCTCAGAAAAGGCATTGGACGAAATAGAAGTAATTGAAAAAAATAATCAGGATAAAATGGGTGATTGGGAATTGAATCAGATATTTAATCCGGATTTTTATAACATGGTATTAATTCAGTCAGGAATAGACTTTTACAATGAAATATGTGGTGTGGTTAATGCACATATGAATCTTTATTGCCAGCAGACAAAGAATAATTACAATTTATTCAAAATGCGTAAGCTGCATAAGCAAATCCTTGCGTATACATCAACTTCATTTGAAGTACCTAAAATGTTTGAAGATGATATGAGCGTATATAATGCTGTTAATGCGTTTATTGATGAAACAGAAAAAGGCAATATAATTGGAAAACTGAAAGATATCGTTAATAAATATGATGAATTAGATGAGAAAAGAATATATATATCAAAAGATTTTTATGAGACATTATCATGTTTTATGAGTGGTAACTGGAATTTAATTACAGGCTGCGTTGAAAATTTTTATGATGAAAATATACATGCAAAAGGTAAGTCTAAAGAAGAAAAAGTTAAAAAAGCTGTAAAAGAAGATAAATATAAGAGTATTAATGATGTTAATGATTTAGTTGAGAAATATATAGATGAAAAAGAACGAAATGAATTTAAAAATTCTAATGCTAAGCAATATATAAGGGAAATTAGTAATATAATAACTGATACAGAAACAGCACATTTGGAATACGATGAGCATATAAGTCTGATTGAGAGCGAAGAAAAAGCTGATGAAATTAAGAAAAGGCTTGATATGTATATGAACATGTATCATTGGGTAAAGGCATTTATTGTTGATGAAGTACTGGATAGAGATGAAATGTTTTATTCAGATATAGACGATATCTATAATATATTAGAAAATATAGTGCCATTATATAACAGGGTGAGAAATTACGTTACACAGAAACCATACACTTCTAAGAAAATAAAACTTAATTTTCAAAGTCCTACACTTGCTAATGGTTGGTCGCAGAGTAAAGAGTTTGATAATAATGCAATAATTTTAATAAGAGATAATAAGTATTATCTGGCAATTTTTAATGCTAAAAATAAACCAGATAAAAAGATTATACAGGGAAATTCTGATAAAAAGAACGATAATGATTATAAGAAGATGGTATATAATCTGTTGCCGGGGGCGAATAAAATGCTTCCTAAAGTGTTCTTATCAAAGAAAGGAATAGAAACATTTAAGCCATCTGATTATATAATTTCCGGTTATAATGCACACAAACATATTAAGACAAGTGAGAATTTTGATATCAGTTTTTGTAGGGATTTAATTGATTATTTTAAGAACAGCATAGAGAAACATGCGGAATGGAGAAAATATGAATTTAAATTCTCTGCAACTGATAGTTATAACGATATAAGTGAATTCTACCGTGAAGTTGAAATGCAGGGGTATAGAATTGACTGGACTTATATAAGTGAAGCTGATATTAATAAGCTTGATGAGGAAGGCAAGATATATTTATTTCAGATTTATAATAAGGACTTCGCAGAGAACAGTACAGGAAAAGAAAATCTTCACACTATGTATTTCAAGAACATTTTTAGTGAAGAAAATCTTAAGAATATTGTTATTAAGTTAAATGGACAGGCGGAATTATTTTATAGAAAGGCAAGCGTAAAAAATCCAGTTAAGCATAAAAAAGATTCTGTATTAGTTAATAAGACATATAAAAATCAGCTTGATAATGGTGATGTTGTAAGAATACCGATTCCAGATGATATATATAATGAAATTTATAAAATGTATAATGGATATATTAAAGAAAATGACTTGTCAGAAGTTGCAAAGGAATATCTTGATAAAGTAGAGATCAGGACTGCACAAAAGGATATTGTTAAAGATTACAGATATACAGTTGACAAATATTTTATACATACGCCAATTACTATTAACTATAAAGTGACAGCACGAAATAATGTAAATGATATGGCTGTAAAATATATAGCACAAAATGATGATATACATGTTATTGGAATTGACAGGGGTGAGCGTAATCTTATATATATTTCTGTTATAGATTCTCATGGAAATATCGTTAAACAGAAAAGTTATAATATATTGAATAATTATGATTATAAGAAGAAGCTGGTTGAGAAGGAAAAGACCAGAGAATATGCAAGAAAGAACTGGAAATCTATAGGAAATATTAAAGAGTTGAAAGAAGGATATATTTCAGGGGTAGTTCATGAGATAGCAATGCTTATGGTTGAGTATAATGCAATAATTGCTATGGAAGATTTGAATTATGGATTTAAGCGAGGTCGTTTTAAAGTTGAACGACAGGTATACCAGAAGTTCGAGAGTATGCTTATTAATAAGCTGAATTATTTTGCTTCTAAAGGAAAATCTGTAGATGAACCAGGGGGACTATTAAAAGGATATCAATTGACATATGTACCAGATAATATAAAAAATCTTGGGAAACAATGTGGTGTAATATTTTATGTACCTGCTGCATTTACATCAAAAATAGATCCGTCAACCGGATTTATCAGTGCATTTAATTTTAAGAGCATTTCAACAAATGCTTCGAGAAAACAGTTCTTTATGCAATTTGATGAAATAAGATATTGTGCCGAAAAAGACATGTTCAGTTTTGGATTTGATTATAATAATTTTGATACCTACAACATTACCATGGGTAAGACACAATGGACAGTATATACCAATGGTGAGAGACTGCAGAGTGAATTCAACAATGCAAGGAGAACAGGCAAAACAAAATCGATAAATCTTACAGAAACAATAAAATTATTATTAAAAGATAATGAAATTAATTATGCTGATGGACATGATGTAAGGATAGATATGGAGAAGATGGATGAAGATAAAAATTCTGAATTCTTTGCACAACTGTTATCTTTATATAAACTTACAGTTCAGATGAGAAATAGTTATACTGAAGCTGAGGAACAGGAGAAGGGAATAAGTTACGATAAAATAATATCACCTGTAATCAATGATGAAGGAGAATTTTTTGACTCAGATAATTATAAAGAATCAGATGATAAAGAATGCAAGATGCCAAAAGATGCAGATGCAAATGGTGCATATTGTATAGCACTTAAGGGATTATATGAGGTGTTAAAGATAAAGTCTGAGTGGACAGAAGATGGTTTTGACAGGAACTGCCTGAAATTACCTCATGCTGAATGGTTGGATTTTATACAGAATAAAAGGTATGAATAATGGATGATATCATAATTATTTCTAACTTAAATGATTTTATATTTTGTCCGGCTTCTATATATTTTCATAAGTTATATGGAAGTCAGGACAATCTTACATACCATGCTGTTTAATATTGTGGATGCCATATTGCAGGTTTATGGATTTGACACATATTACGGGGTATTTCATAAATGCTTTTACATGAGAAAATCATTGGTTTGTGACTTGATGGAACCAATAAGACCGGTTGTTGATTATCAGGTAAGAAAATCAATAAATCTTGGACAATGTAAAGAAAATGATTTCGAAGTTATTAATAATAGATGGTGCTTAAAATATAAGTCTAATCCGCAATATATACAGTTCTTAATGAATGCAATATTGGAATATAAAGATGATATATTTTTATACATTCAACAATATTATAGATTTTTTATGAAAAGAAAAAGTGTAAGTGAGATACCTGTGTTTATAATTCATTAGAGGTGAAAATGATAATAGTAAGTTACGATATTTCGGATGATAAATTAAGAACAAATTTTGCAAAATATTTGTCTAAATTCGGTCACAGGATACAGTATTCGGTTTTTGAAATTGACAATAGCACTAGAATATTAGATAATATAATCAGTGATTTGAAGAATAAGTATGAGAAGAGATTTAGTCAGGAAGACAGTGTTATGATCTTTAAATTATCTTCAAGTTGTGAAGTACTAAGGTTTGGATATGCAAAAAATGATGAAAAAGATTTTATTATTATTACATGATGCAAACATGGGCTTTAATAAAGCATTATTTAAAGGTTATTCAATAAAATATGAAATAATACACAAATAAATTGCTTTTTATAAGGTTATATGTTTAATAATTTGTTTGATTTGACGAATTAAGGTTTGAATAACCTTAAATAATTTCTACTTTGTAGATTTAGAGAGAATACCTAAGTTGAACATGTTTGAATAACCTTAAATAATTTCTACTTTGTAGATATCTAGCTCCTTACATATTAAGGCTGATTTGAATAACCTTAAATAATTTCTACTTTGTAGATGCCTTGACAAGTGCTGTGACTGTGTTGTTTAAATAACCTTAAATAATTTCTACTTTGTAGATTAGTGTTCCACAATTCCATCTTCAAGGTTTGAATAACCTTAAATAATTTCTACTTTGTAGATAGAGAGCGTAGAGAACATGATTGCAGTGTTTGAATAACCTTAAATAATTTCTACTTTGTAGATGACAAGTGTTTTCTTGCAGTTTTTAACGCAAAAATAAGCCTGATAAAAAGATAATTCAGGGCAGTGGGGAGAGAAAGAGTGATACTGAATATAAGAAAATGGTATACAATCTGTTTCCTGGACCTAATAAAATGCTGCCTAAGGTATTCTTTTCAAAAAAGGCATAGAAACATTTAAACCATCAGAGTGTATAATTTCAGGTTATTATTGTAGATGTTAATCTTGCAAGCCTTATGGGCATGTTGAATAACCCTTAATAATTTCTATACCAACACCTACTATAACTGCATTTTACGCATGATTAGTAGGTGTTTTTTCTGCTTTTCAAGCAATTCGCAACGAAAAATCCAAGAAATAACCTACTATTTAATGGAACTTGAGTCATTTAGTATGTTTTTTAGAATATAAAACTCTTTTTTAGTGCAAAAATGACCTACGAAATTATGATGATAAGGCAATCTAGTAGGTTATTGAATAATCATGTGGTGAGTGAGCTAAGCTTAAGTGCGATATTTAACATTATTTAAGTTACAACCAGTAAGCTTGGAAATAAAACGGTTACAAAACGGATATTTATTTACTATATTTTGGTTGACTAATGGATATACAACTCTTATAATGAGTATAGAAATTATATTTAATCATGTACGGATACTCATGTTTTGATTGGAGAGGGTTATATGACAATTAATGAGATGAAAGAGAAGAAGAAGGAAAAAGGATATTCATATGCCAAGATAGCTGAATTGTCTGGGGTGCCTCTGGGAACAGTGCAGAAGATTTTTTCTGGGGAAACAGAGAGTCCGCGATATGATACTCTTACAGCACTGGAACAGGTTTTTAATGAACAGTTGGAAGTAAGGGAGCCGGGTGGATTATATAAGGCAAGAAAGAATGGTGAATACACTATTGATGATTACAGGGCACTGCCTGATGAACAGAGAGTGGAGCTGATTGACGGATACTTTTACGATATGGCTTCGCCTACTTTCGGACATCAGTCGATTGGTGGAGAGATTCACAGGCAGATTGCTAATTATATTATGGAACTTGGTGGAAACTGTCGTCCATTTATAGCACCTGTAGATGTACAGCTTGATTGTGATGAGAGGACTATGGTTCAGCCGGACGTAGGAATAGTATGCGATACATCTAAGATTAAGAGATTTGGTATATATGGTGCACCGGATTTTGTTGTGGAGGTCGTTTCTTCGTCTACCAAGAAGAAGGATTATGCATTGAAGCTTTCCAAGTATATGGAGGCTGGAGTGCGTGAATACTGGATACTGGACTTTGCGCAGGAGAAGGTCCTTGTGTATTTCTTTGAGAGTGATGTGTATCCGGTGATATATGGATTTGATAAGCCGGTTCCGGTGAATATATATAATGGAGAACTTAAGATTGATTTTACCAATATTGCGAGATGGCTTAAAGAAGGTATGGAATAAAACTTGGAGAAAGGAAATGATATGGCACATAGTAATCCGATAACAATCGGCATGCTGGCACATGTTGATGCAGGAAAGACGACGCTGTCAGAGGCGATACTATATAGTGCGGGAAGCATAAGAAAATTAGGACGAGTTGATAATCAGGATACATTTCTTGATACAGGGGATATGGAGAGGGCAAGAGGAATCACCATATTCTCAAAGCAGGCGGCTTATAATTATAACGGAAGTTCATACACGCTGCTTGATACACCAGGGCATGTTGATTTCTCGGCAGAGACAGAGAGAACGTTGTGGGTGCTTGACGCAGCGGTTCTTGTAATAAGCGGAATGGACGGAGTACAGGGACATACCGAGACGCTGTGGAGTCTGCTTAAAAGACTTGGAATTCCGGTATTTATATTTGTCAATAAGATGGACCAGCAGGGAACGAACAGGGCAAGAATTATGGAGCAGTTAAAGAACAGGTTGTCAGAGTCATGCGTGGATTTTAATAATATAGATTACGAAGAAGTTGCAATGTGCCATGAAGAGGCACTTGAGCAGTTTCTTGAATCTGCACATGTTGATGATGCCATTATGAGCCGCATGATTATGGAACGAAAAATGTTTCCTGTATATTTTGGTTCGGCACTCAGAATGAACGGAGTTGAGGAACTTATAAATGGAATTGATACATATGTAAGCTGTCCTGATTACGGCGAAGAGTTCTCGGCAAAGGTGTATAAGATTACAAGAGATGACAGAGGAGAAAGACTTACACATCTTAAAGTATGCGGTGGTTCTTTAAAATCAAAAATGCTTATTGGCAATGAGAAGGTCAACCAGATAAGAGTCTATGCAGGAGATAAGTTTACAAGCATTAATGAAGCAGTTGCAGGAACTGTATGTGCTGTGACAGGACTTTCAGAGACTAAGGCAGGTCAGTTTATTGGAGCAGGCGGAGAGGATAATATACCTGTGCTTGAGCCGGTACTTAATTACAAGCTTAATCTTCCGGCAGGGACAGATCCGGTGGCACTTCTTTCAAAGCTTCGTACACTAGAGGAGGAAGAACCTGAACTTCATGTTGAATGGGATGAGAACTTCAAAGAAATACATGTAAGTGTAATGGGTCCGGTGCTTATTGAGGTGCTGACCAATATTATCAGGACAAGATTTGGTGTAGATGTAACATTTGGTGAAGGAAGCATTGTATATAAAGAGACAATTAAGAATAAGGCGTATGGTATCGGACATTTCGAGCCTTTAAGACATTATGCGGAGGTTCATCTGCTGCTTGAACCGGGTGAGCCGGGAAGCGGCATGAGATACGAATGTCATTGCAGTGAGGATATACTTGATAAGAACTGGCAGAGACTTGTGTATACACATTTGTGTGAAAAAATGCATAGAGGAGTGCTTACAGGTTCTGAACTCACGGACATGAAGATTACGCTGGTTGCAGGAAGGGCGCATCCAAAGCATACGGAAGGCGGAGATTTCAGGCAGGCAACCTACAGAGCTGTAAGGCAGGGGCTTATGCAGGCAGAATCAGTATTGTTAGAGCCATTCTACGCGTTTTCACTTGAGGTAAAGAGAGATTATGTCGGCAGGGCAATGACCGACTTCGAGAGAATGGGTGCAGCATTTAACATGCAGGAGGCTGATGGTGATAATGTTGTTATCACAGGTGAAGGTCCGGTTTCAGTGATTGGCAACTATCAGGCAGAGGTCAATGCCTATACAAAAGGAACAGGCAGGCTTGCACTTAAGATGGCAGGTTACAGACCATGCCATAATACAGAAGAGGTTATTGAAAAATTCGGCTATGAGCCTGAGCGTGATACAAGAAACCCGGTAGATTCAGTATTCTGTGCAGGCGGTTCGGGATATGTTGTGCCGTGGAATGAAGTAAGAGAGCACGCACATGTTGAGATAGCCGTGACGGATTCCGGGGTTGCCGGTGGACTGTCTGACAGGGAGGTCAAGCTTACGGCAAAGCAGGCTTCAAGAACAGTGTCTGACGAGTGGATTGGAACAGACGAGGTAGACAGAATCTTGAATGAAACATATTTTTCTAACAGCAGAGGCGATAATGAAAGAAGAAAGTTATCGAAAAGAAAAGCTGACACAGCAGTTGGAAGATATGTTACAGGCGGTAATGCCAATGTTAAAAACCCTCCTAAAGCACCTGAATATAATCCGGATAAGAAGAGTTTTCTTCTTGTTGACGGATATAATATAATACATGCATTTAAGGAGCTATCAGAGCTTGCACAGGTCAATCTTGACAGTGCAAGAGGCAGGCTGCTTGATATACTGTGTAATTACCAGGCGATGAAGGGATGCGAACTGATTGCAGTATTTGACGCATACAGAGTGCCTGGACATGATGAAGAGTTTATAGATTTTCATAATATTCATGTTGTATTTACGAAGACAGCGGAAACTGCTGACCATTATATAGAAAAATTTGCACATGAGAATGGAAAGAAATATAATGTAACGGTGGCAACATCAGATGGTGTAGAACAGGTAATTATAAGAGGACAGGGATGCCTGCTTATATCTGCCAGAGAGTTCGAGAAAGAGATAGCTGCGATGGAGGAACACCTCCGCGAAAACTACCTTAATAAGACATATTGATGATAACACATATATTTAAAACGAGGTGACATACGATGAGTACATTATGGGTTGTTGGTGATTCAACATTAAGCTCTTTTGATGACAAATACTATTATCCAAGATATGGATACGGAACCAAGCTTGGCTGTTATCTTAACAGCAAGGTGCAGGTTAATAATCTTGCACTTTCAGGAAGAAGCAGCTTAAGCTTTACTAAGGAAGAGAATTATAAGGAACTTCTTGCAGGCATGAAAGCAGGAGATTTTCTTATAATCGGATTTGGACATAATGATGAGAAAACAGAGGCAGGAAGATATACAAGCCCGATAGGCGGCAGGGATAAGAAAGGCACATTTGCAGCATCATTATATGACAATTATATTAAGCCGGCACTTGATGTTTCATGTACACCAATACTGTGTACACCTATTGTAAGAAGAACTGCAACAGGAGAGTGGACAAGGCAGGAGCTTCACATAACTGATGACGCAGCACAGTTTAAGGGAGGGGATTATTCAAAGGCAGTCCGTGACCTTGCAAGAGACCTTGGAATCGTCTGTGTTGATATGACCGAAAAGACAAAGACTTTATATGAAGAGTTAGGACCAGAAGAGACAATTTATCTTCACGCATGGCCATCTAATAAAGAAGTAAGTGTTGACAATACACACACTAATATATGGGGCGGCAGGGTTAATGCTTTTCTTGTTATGCAGGAGCTTGAAAAGGCTGGAATATCAGGACTTTCAGAGAATATAGTTAATATAAGGGCAGATGAACCGCTTCCAGACAAGAACAGATATCTTGAGAAAAATGCTTCATACAAGCCGGTAGTGTTCAGCGATGAACTTACTGACAGTAAGAACTTTAAAGATGCATATGGATTCAAAGGCACAGTATTCGGTGATGTTACAACTCTGCCAACGGAATCTGATAATTATATACTTGAAGAAGTTCCAGGGGGAATACATATCGCGGTTAAGAATAATGATGGCAAGATATCTGCTGTTACAGACGGAATTGCAATGTACTATAAGAAGATTCCTGTAAATGTGAACTTTACCCTTAAGGCTAAGATGACAATTAATGATTATTTCTATAACAATCAGGTGTCATTTGGGCTTATGGTAAGAGATGACATGTATATTGATAAGAAAATGCCAGATGTACTTGGCGATTATGTAGCGGCAGCACCACTTAACCTTACTTATAAAGACCAGGCATGGAGCTGTTTTGCAAGAAAGAACAGCGAACTTATGCAGGGAAGCGTGATAGGAAGAGAACTTAAACCGGGTGATACAGTAGAAGTATGCATAAAGTCTAATCCGGACGGATATGCAGTAAAATTAGGCGATGGAGAGTTCTTAACAGGCGGATTTGATTTTAAGCTGACAGCCGTAGACCCTAAGCATGTATACGCAGGATTCTTCGTTTCGAGAAATGCGGATGTTACATTTACGGATATAGAATATACAGAGAATTAATACAATTTTTATATATGATTGTATTTAATTTTACATAGGAAAATGTTACAATTACATCAGAAATATCGTGAAAAAATAGCGTTGACGCGGAAATGAGGCATATTATGAAACTAACATTTTTAGGCGCGGATCATGAGGTAACAGGAAGCTGTCATTTCTTACAGGCGGCAGGTCTTAATATTCTTGTAGACTGCGGTATGGAACAGGGCAATGATGTATATGAAAACCAGGAACTTCCTATTGCAGCATCTGATGTGGATTGCATATTGCTGACGCATGCACACATTGACCATTCAGGTCTGATTCCTCTTATGTATGTGAATGGATTCAGGGGACAGGTGTATTCAACATCAGCTACGGCACAGCTGTGTGAGATAATGTTAAGAGACAGCGCACATATTCAGATGTTTGAAGCTGAATGGAGAAACCGGAAGGCTGCCAGATCAGGAGGAAAACTCAAGGAATTTGTTCCACTGTATGATATGGATGCAGCAGTTAATGTCTGCAAGCAGTTCGTAGGCTGTGAGTATGACAGGGTATATGATATTGCAGAAGGAATTAAGATTAGATTCACAGATGTTGGACATCTTCTTGGTTCAGCGAGTATCGAGGTATGGGCAACAGAGAAGACAGAGAATGGTGATGTAACAGAGAAGATTGTGTTTTCGGGTGATATAGGTAATATTAACAAGCCGATAATTAAAGACCCGAAGCATGTCAGGGATGCCGACTATGTAGTTATGGAGTCAACTTATGGTAACAGAAGCCACGGAGGAACTCCTAATTATGTGGAAGATTTAACTGATATATTTAAGAGAACATTTGAAAGAGGCGGTAATGTTGTTATTCCGTCCTTTGCAGTAGGAAGAACTCAGGAACTGCTTTATATCATAAGAAAGATTAAAGAAGATAATCTCGTTGGCAGAGATTTTGATGTATATATGGATAGTCCACTTGCTATTGAAGCGACGAACATATTTATTAAGAATGTGGAGAGCTGCTTTGATGATGAGGCAGTAGAACTTGTAAGAAAGGGGATTAATCCGCTTTCATTTCCAGGGCTTAAGTATGCAACTACGGGAGATGAATCAAAGCAGATTAACTTTGATCCTAATCCTAAGGTTATTATTTCTTCATCAGGTATGTGTGAAGCAGGAAGAATAAGACATCATTTGAAGCATAATTTGTGGAGACCAGAGTGTACAATTGTATTTGTTGGTTATCAGGCTGTTGGAACAACAGGCCGTATAATAGTTGATGGTGCAGAGGAGATTAAACTTTTTGGCGAACCGATACAGATAAAGGCAGAGATTGTACAGCTTAAGGGTTCAAGTGGTCATGCTGATAAAGATGGGCTTCTTTGTTGGATTAATGCATTTGACACAAAGCTTAAAAAGGTGTTTGTTGTGCATGGCGAAGACAGTGTGTGTGACGAGTTTACGGAGTGTCTTAAAGAAGAATATGGTTATGATGCCATGGCACCATATACAGGTGGAAGTTATGATCTTATTGCAGACAGAGTTATCTCTGAAGGAGTTAAGGAAAGAAAGACTAGAAGAACGACGAGTACACAGCGTGGTAAAACTGTATTTGACAGACTTGTTGCTGCTGGAAAGCGTCTCATGACAGTTATTACACACAATGAGGGTGGTACGAATAAAGATCTGGCTAAGTTTACAGATCAGATTAATGCATTATGTGATAAATGGGACAGGTGATTATGATGAAGATGCTGTTTGTTTTTAATCCAAACTCAGGAAAAGCTCAGATTAAGAATCAGCTGATGAAGATAATACAGGTGTTTTCTAAGGCTGGATATGAGATTACTGTATATCCGACTAAGGCACCGCTTGATGGCTATCAGCACATTTTAGATAATGAAGGCAGGTATGATGTCATAACATGTAGTGGTGGAGATGGTACTCTTAATGAAACGGTTGCGGCTGTTCTTAAGTATAAAGGAGAGAAGCCGCCGATAGGGTATATTCCTAGTGGAACAACGAATGATTTTGCTGCGAGTCTGGGAATTCCAAGAAATATGGTGAAGGCCGCTGTTAATATAGCAAAGGGTAAACATTTTCCTTGTGATGTAGGAATTGTAAATGGAGAACGCTCATTTAATTATGTTGCTGCATTTGGGGCGTTTACAAGGGTTTCTTATGGAACTCCACAGAATCTTAAGAATATACTTGGACATCAGGCTTATGTAATTGAAGCAGTCAGAAGCTTATCAACTATTAAACCACAGTATATGCGTGTATATTCTGAGGAGATGAATGTTGAGGGCAATTTTGTATATGGAATGATAAGCAATACAGATTCAGTTGGTGGAATAAAGAATCTTACCGGCAATGATGTTAATCTGCAGGATGGATTATTTGAAGTTACCCTGATAAGAGAGCTTAACAATCCTATAGCAGTCCAATCGCTTATTAATGCTTTTATAACTAAAGACCTTAGTAAATGTGACTGGGTATGCACATGGAAGACCAGCTCTGTAAGGTTCGAATCACCACAGCCTGTATCATGGACACTTGATGGTGAATATGGTGGAGAACATACAGAAATAAAGTTTTCTGTTAAGGAGAAAGCGGTTGATTTCCTGATAGGAGGAGTACCTGCTAATAACTAATAGATAATCATTAATAATATAAAGTGATAAAACCTTGTAAATTAGTACGTTGGGTTTTGTCACTTTATTTTTTTACTAATTTTACGCCGACAGGTAAAAATCATACACAATTTAGAAACAATTCAACTTCTATGCTTAAAAACAGGCAGGGATTAAGTGTGAAACATATAATGATAAATAAAGATAATATTACATTTTAAGAGATAATATTGTGACAAATTGTGTAATTGTCTGATAATTATAATAAACAATAGTAATAGTCAAATTATCAGACAATTGCGGCAAAAAAATATTTACAAAATCCATAAAACAGGAGTATATTATGTGCAAGCAAAGCTTTAGAATATACGAAAGGATGATTAGACTTATGGAAAATGAAATCAAACAGCCTGGTCTTTACAGATCTGAACTTGAGCATGATGCCTGTGGTATCGGAGCTATTGTAAGTATTAATGGAATTAAGACACATCAGACAGTATCTGATGCTTTAAGCATTGTAGAAAATCTTGAGCATAGAGCTGGTAAAGATGCAGAAGGAAAGACTGGTGATGGTGTTGGTATCCTTCTTCAGATATCACACAAATTCTTTAAGAAAGCCGTAAAGCCATTAGGAATTGAGCTTGGAGATGAGCGCGATTATGGCGTTGGAATGTTTTTCTTCCCACAGGATGAACTGGCAAGAAACAGAGCCAAGAAGATGTTCGAAATCATTGTTGAGAAGGAAGGACTTGAATTCTTAGGTTGGAGAGATGTTCCAACATTTCCTAATGTTCTTGGTAAAAAGGCGGTTGACTGTATGCCATATATCATGCAGGGATTTGTAAAAAGACCTGCTAATGCAGCTAAAGGAATTGAGTTTGACAGAAGACTTTATGTTGCAAGACGAGTATTTGAGCAGACAGCAGAAGATACAACTTACGTATGTTCATTATCAAGCAGAACGATTGTATACAAAGGTATGTTCCTTGTAGGACAGCTTCGTCAGTTCTTTGGTGACCTTGAAAATCCTGATTATGAGTCAGCTATTGCACTTGTTCATTCAAGATTCTCAACTAACACTAACCCAAGCTGGGAGAGAGCTCATCCTAACAGATTCATGGTACATAACGGTGAGATTAATACTATCAAGGGTAATGCCGACAGAATGTTAGCAAGAGAAGAGACAATGACATCTCCATATCTTGAAGATGAGATGTCAAAGATTACTCCGGTTGTTAATACTAACGGTTCGGATTCAGCAATGTTAGATAACACACTTGAGTTCTTTGTTATGAACGGCATGCCGCTTCCACTTGCTGTTATGATTACAATTCCTGAGCCTTGGATTAACAATGGTGCAATGGCACAGGAGAAGAAGGACTTCTACCAGTATTATGCAACAATGATGGAGCCTTGGGATGGTCCGGCTTCTATCGCATTTACAGATGGAGACTACTTTGGAGCAGTGCTTGACCGTAACGGTCTTCGTCCTTCAAGATATTATATTACTAACGATGGTTATCTTATTCTTTCTTCAGAGGTTGGAGCGCTTCCAATCCCAGAGAGCAGAATTAAGTTAAAGGACAGATTAAGACCTGGAAAAATGCTTCTTATAGATACAGTTAAGGGCGAACTTATAGAGGATGATAAGCTTAAGGAAGAATATGCAACTAAGAACCCTTATGGTGAGTGGCTTGACAGCAATCTTATACAGCTTAAGGATTTAAAGATTCCTAACAAGAAGGTTCCTGTTCATACTAAGGAAGAAAGAGCAAGACTCCAGAAAGCATTTGGCTATACATACGAGGATTTCAAGACATCAATACTTCCTATGGCTCTTAACGGAACAGAGCAGACAGGTGCTATGGGTATTGATACTCCACTTGCAGTACTTTCTAATAAGCATCAGCCACTGTTTAATTATTTCAAACAGTTATTTGCACAGGTTACTAACCCACCAATTGATTCAATAAGAGAGAAGGTTGTTACATCAACAACTGTTTATCTTGGAACAGAGGGTAATATTCTTGAGGAAAAGGCTGAGAATTGCAAACAGTTAAGAATTAATGATCCAATCCTTACTAACACAGACCTTCTTAAAATTAAGAATATGAATGTTGAAGGATTTAAGGTAGAGACTATTCCTATTATATATTACAAGAATACTTCACTTGAAAGAGCTATCGACCACTTATTTGTTGAGGTTGACAGAGCACACAGAGAAGGTGCTAATATCATTATTCTTTCAGACAGAGGTGTTGATGAGAACCATGTTGCTATTCCTTCATTACTTGCGGTTGCTGCATTACAGCAGTATCTTGTACAGACTAAGAAGAGAACAAGCATGGCTGTAATCTTAGAGAGTGGTGAGCCAAGAGATGTCCATCATTTTGCGACTCTTCTTGGATATGGTGCTTCTGCAATTAACCCATATCTTGCACAGGAGAGTATTCAGGAGCTTATCGACCTTAATATGCTTGACAAGGATTATTATGCAGCAGTTGATGATTACAATAAGGCAATTATCACAGGTATTGTTAAGATTGCTGCCAAGATGGGTATTTCAACAATCCAGTCATATCAGGGTGCTAAGATATTTGAGGCAATTGGAATTAATTCAGATGTTATAGATAAATACTTTAAGGGTACAGTTTCAAGAATTGAAGGCGTGTCACTAAAGGATATTCAGGAAGATGTTGAGACACTTCACTCTAAGGCATTTGATCCACTTGGACTTTCTACAGATACTACTCTTGACAGCTCAGGCGCTCATAAGATGAGAAGCGGCAAGGAAGAACATCTGTATAACCCACAGACAATACATTTGTTACAGCTTGCTACAAGAACAGGAGATTACAAGACATTTAAGGAATATACAGCTCTTGTTAATAAGGAAGAGGGTGTTAAGAACTTAAGAGGTCTTATGAACATTAAGTTCCCTAAGAAGGGAATCAGCATTGATGAGGTTGAAAGTGTTGATTCTATCGTAAGAAGATTCAAGACTGGTGCTATGTCATATGGTTCAATATCAAGAGAGGCACATGAAACTATGGCTATTGCCATGAACATGCTTCATGGTAAGTCTAACTCAGGTGAAGGTGGAGAGGACATTGACAGATTAAAGGTTGGTCCGGATGGTCTTAACAGATGCTCTGCAATCAAGCAGGTTGCATCAGGAAGATTCGGCGTTACTTCTAGATACCTTGTAAGCGCACAGGAGATTCAGATTAAGATGGCACAGGGCGCTAAGCCGGGTGAAGGTGGACATCTTCCAGGAAAGAAGGTGTATCCTTGGATTGCAAAGACTCGTCTTTCAACTCCGGGTGTTGCGCTTATTTCACCACCACCACATCATGATATATATTCAATCGAGGATCTGGCACAGCTTATATACGACCTTAAGAATGCTAACAAGAATGCAAGAATATCAGTCAAGCTTGTTTCAGAAGCTGGTGTTGGTACAGTTGCATCAGGTGTTGCCAAGGCGGGCGCACAGGTAATTCTTATTTCTGGTTATGACGGAGGTACTGGTGCAGCTCCAAGAAGCTCTATACATAATGCCGGACTTCCATGGGAATTAGGTCTTGCAGAGGCACATCAGACACTTACAATGAACGGACTGCGTAATAAGGTTATTATTGAGACAGATGGTAAGTTAATGAGCGGAAGAGACGTTGCTATCGCAGCAATGCTTGGTGCAGAGGAATTCGGATTTGCAACAGCTCCACTTGTAACTATGGGCTGCGTAATGATGAGAGTATGTAACCTTGATACATGCCCTGTTGGTGTTGCAACACAGAATCCTGAGCTTCGTAAGAGATTTACAGGTAAGCCAGAATATGTTGTTAATTTCATGAGATTCATTGCACAGGAACTCCGTGAGATAATGGCTGACTTAGGAATTAAGACACTTGATGAGCTGGTAGGAAGAACAGATTTGCTTGAGCAGAAGAATGTTGCCAAGAGCGGACGTTCAGCAGAGATTGATTTATCACAGATTCTTGACAATCCATATGTTAAGCAGACAAAGATACATTATGATAAGAAAAATGTATTTGATTTCGAACTTGAGAAGACAGTTGATGAAAAGATTTTACTTAAGAAGTTCGAATCTGCCATGGAGACAGGAAGCAAGAGAAGTCTTGAAATCGATGTTGCCAATACAGACCGTACATTAGGAACACTTCTTGGCGCTGAGATTACAAGAAGATTTGATGATAAGCTTGATGATGATACATATACAGTAAAATGTAATGGCGCAGGCGGACAGAGCTTTGGTGCATTTATTCCTAAGGGACTTACACTTGAACTTGTAGGTGATAGTAACGATTACTTTGGTAAGGGACTTTCAGGTGGAAAGCTTATTGTATATCCACCAACAGGAAGTACTTATAAGGAAGACGAAAATATCATCATCGGTAATGTTGCATTATATGGTGCTACAAGTGGTAAGGCGTTCATCAATGGTGTTGCCGGAGAAAGATTCTGTGTAAGAAATTCAGGTGCAACAGCAGTTGTTGAGGGAACTGGTGACCACGGCTGTGAATATATGACAGGTGGTACAGTAGTAGTCTTAGGCAAGACTGGCAAGAACTTTGCTGCTGGTATGAGCGGTGGAATTGCTTATGTTCTTGATGAAGACACAAGTCTTTACAAGAGAGTTAATAAGCAGCTCGTTTCAATGGAAGCAGTTTCTAACAAATATGATGTCCTTGAGTTAAAGCAGCTTATAACAGAACATGTTGCTTATACTAATTCTAAGAAGGGCAAGGAAATACTTGATAACTTCGGAGAATATCTTCCTAAGTTCAAGAAAATCATGCCACATGATTATAAGAAGATGCTTAACATGATAGTACAGATGGAAGAAAAAGGACTTAGCAGCGAACAGGCTCAGATAGAAGCATTCTATGCGGCTACCAAGTAGGGTGCGCAAGATGTAGAAAAAGGACAGTGCAGGTTTACCTGCAGCTGTACTTGTTCTGTATCTTGCATAGGCGACGCAGTCGCGACTGACAAAAGCGAAGCTTTTGGAAGTGCACCCGTAGGGACAGTGCAAGTTTATAACATACATGAAAGGAGCTAACCATGGGAAAGCCAACAGGATTTTTAGACTATGAAAGAGTTGAAGCCACAGCGGTTTCACCTAAGGAAAGAATAAAGAATTTTAATGAATTTCATACACCTCTGTCAGAAGATGAGCAGAGGAAGCAGAGTTCACGCTGCATGGATTGTGGCGTACCATTCTGCCAGTCTGGTATGACAATAAAGGGAATGACTAGCGGATGTCCTCTTAATAATCTTATTCCGGAATGGAATGATCTTCTTTACACAGGAAACTGGGAACAGGCATATCACAGGTTACACAAGACAAGTAACTTCCCTGAATTTACAAGCCGTGTGTGTCCTGCACTCTGTGAGAAAGCATGTACATGCGGACTTAATGGCAAGGCAGTATGTACCAAAGAGAATGAAATGGCAATCATTGAACATGCATATGCCAAAGGTTATGCGAAAGCAAATCCTCCTAAGGTAAGAACTAAGAAGAGAATTGCTGTAGTAGGTTCAGGCCCTGCCGGACTTGCTGTAGCAGACCAGTTAAATCAGAGAGGACACAGTGTTACTGTATATGAAAGAGCTGACCGTATCGGTGGACTTTTAAGATATGGCATTCCTAATATGAAGCTTGAAAAGCATATAATTGACAGAAAGCTTGATATTATGAAGGAAGAAGGCATTGAGTTCGTAACTAATGCAAATGTTGGTGAGAACATTAAGGCTAAGAAGCTTATGGCAGATTATGATGCTGTAGTACTTGCGTGTGGTGCTGCTAATCCAAGAGATATCAATGCTCCTGGAAGAGATGCCAATGGAATATACTTTGCAGTAGATTTCCTTACAGCAACTACAAAGAGTCTTCTTGATTCAGGACTTAAGGATGGTAGATACATTTCTGCAAAGGATAAAAATGTTATCGTTATCGGTGGTGGTGATACAGGTAATGACTGTGTCGGAACATGTATAAGACACGGCTGTAAGTCGGTAACACAGCTTGAGATGATGCCAAAAGCACCAGATGAGCGTGCGGAGAACAATCCTTGGCCACAGTGGCCTTTAGTCTGCAAGACAGATTACGGTCAGGAAGAAGCAATTGCAGTATTCGGACATGATCCAAGAATATATACAACTACAGTTAAGGAATTCAAGAAGGATAAGAAGGGTAATCTTACAAGTGTTGTTACAGTAAAGCTTGAGTCTAAGACTGATGAAAAGACAGGAAGAAGAATGATGATCCCTGTGGAGGGAACAGAAGCAGAGCTTCCATGTGAGCTTGTACTGATAGCAGCAGGTTTCTTGGGCTCACAGAAATATGTCACAGACGCATTTGGAGTTGAACTTACAGAAAGAACTAATGTAAAGACAGCAGAAGACGGATTTGAAACAAGTGTACCGGGTGTATTTACAGCAGGAGATATGCATACAGGACAGTCACTCGTTGTGAAAGCTATAAGACAGGGAAGAGACTGTGCAAGAGCAGTTGATTACTACCTTATGGGATATACTAATCTCTAATTTATGATTATCAGAATATGGCATGGATGATATGAAAACGGCTTAGATAAGCGTTTTCTGTGGCATCCGTGCCATATTTTAGTCTTAGTTAATGGTTGTTTTTATAAGTTTTATGGTGTATATTAGTCTCTGATATGGGAATTACAATATGAGGAAGCGGAGGAGATAATATGCTGACAGTGATGATTCTTTTGGATTCTGTGGAGAAGGTTCAAAGGTTTGTAAGTACAATTAGTAAGTACTCATGTGGGTTTGATGTTGAATCAGGATATAGCTGTGTAGATGGCAAATCATTAGTTGGTTTGTTCAGTCTGGATATCAGTAAACCATTACAGCTTACAATTAATGATGGAGACGGCGAGATTGAGGATGTATTAAGGGATATACAGGAGTTCATGGAATACTAATTAAATATATCAGGAGAATAATAAGTTGAAGAAATTACTAGCAGTTATGCTTTCGGTTATTATGGTATTTTCATTTGCAGCATGTGCAGGAAAATCAGCCAATAACGAAGGCGGTAGACAGACAGAAGAGACAACAACAATAAGAATCGGAGCTATGGCAGGACCTACAGCAATGGGAATGGTTAAGCTGCGTAAAGATTCAGAGAATGGCAATACTAAGAACACATATGCATTTGAAGATTTTGCTACAGATGCATCTGCATTTGTAACACCACTTGCAACCGGAGAGATTGATATAGCAGCTGTTCCATCTAATCTTGCAGCTAATATATATAATAAGACGGAAGGCAAGGTCCAGGTTGTTGCTGTTAATACACTTGGAGTTCTTAATCTTGTAGAAAGAGGCAACACTGTCAACAGTATCAGCGACCTTAAGGGTAAGACTATATATGCTACAGGAATGGGTGCAGTGCCGGAATATACCATAAGATATATTCTTTCAGGTAACGGACTTGATGCCGACAAAGATGTTAATATTGTGTGGTGTTCAGATACAACAGAAGCACTTTCTAAGTTAAAGTCAGAAGATGGTGCAATTGCTGTTCTTCCACAGCCTTTTGTTACAGCAGCAAGTGCCCAGATTAGTGGTTTAAGAGTTGTTATGGATCTTAATGAAGCATGGGAGAAGATTAATAATAATTCTAAGATTGTTACAGGTGTAATTGTTGTAAGAAAAGAATTTGCTGAAAAATATCCAGAACAGCTTAAGAAGTTTATTGATGAATATAACGAAAGTGTTGCATATACTTCAAGCAATATTGATGAGACAGCACAGCTTATTGCTGAGTATGGAATTGTTGCATCAGAAGCAATCGCTAAGAAGGCTCTTCCTAAGTGCCATATTGTATGCTATATTAATAATAACATGAGAAGTGCACTAGAAGGATTCTTACAGGTGTTATATGACCAGAATCCTAAGTCGGTAGGTGGCAGTATGCCGAAAGATGATTTCTATTATGAATATTAATAAGAAGATATTGAATGTAATATATAAAGTGCTGGCAGTTATGCTGGCACTTATTTTATGGGAAATAGCTGCGCTAAAGATTGATTCACCGATATTATTAGTGACACCGGTACAGGTGCTTGGCAGATTATTTACTATATGGCATGAACCGGATTTTGCAGGAACTGTGTGGTTTACAATGTATCATATTGTCGGTGGATTTCTCGCAGGATTATTGTGTGGAATTATATGTGCAGTGCTTGCATATATATGTAAGCCTGTTGAATATATTCTGTGGCCGTGGATGGTTACAATTAAGGCAGTACCTGTTGCGTCTTTTGTGGTTATATGTCTTATATGGTTTACGGCAAAGAACCTGTCGGTGTTCATTGCATTTTTAATAGTTGTGCCTGTTATATACCAGAATACACTGACCGGTCTTAGAAGTACTGATAAAGGCATTAGGGAAATGGCAGATGTATTTCATATTCCTTGGATTCGCAGAATACGTTATATTATCATGCCACAGCTTTCACCTTATCTTATATCAGCAGGAAGAGTTACTGCTGGTATGGCTTGGAAAGCAGGAGTGGCAGCAGAGATTATCGGAATGCCCAAAGGTTCTGTTGGACAAATGCTTTATATGTCGAAAATATATCTTGATACGGATGATTTGCTGGCGTGGACGGTTATAATTGTTGTATTGAGTGTGATATTTGAAAAACTTGTTGTGCTTACTTTAAAAGCAGCACTAAAAAAATAGCGTTGACAATGTGAATATTGCCAACGCTATTTTGCGTTAATTTTATTTGTGCATTGAAAATGCTGTTAAGTCATATTTACTTAAGTTGTCTGAAACATTACGGTTGTCTGCTTCGGCGAGCAGCTTGTCACGGTCTTTGGCAGCAAGAACAGGATTCTTTCCGCTTCTGTGACGGCTTGGTCCACCAACACAGCCGCCTTCACATACCATTCCCTCAATGAAATCTGCGGGGAGTTTTCCTACTTTAAGAAGTGTAAGTGCTTTCTTACATTCGGCAGCACCTGAGCATTTTTCTATATTGAATTTATCAGGGTCAGCACCTGCTTCACGCATACATTGTGCAACAGCAGCGGAAACACCGCCTCCGTTACCGAATCTTTTACCATATATGCTTGCCTGCTGGTCGCTGTTTTCCTCAGGCTCAAGAACTACTTCTTTAGCCCGCATCATTGCTCTGAATTCACCGAGTGTAAGTACGAAATCAGCATTTCCCTGACCCTTATATTCCTGCTTTTCATTCTTCTTGGCTATACATGGTCCGATAAATACGGTTATTGTATCAGGATCTTCTGACTTAAGAAGTCTTGAAAGTGCAAACATAGGGGATATAGTTGTTGATATATGTTCTGCAAGCTCAGGATACTGTTTCTTAATCAGATTAACAAATGCAGGACAGCATGAGGTTGTAAGCTTCTTTCCTTCTTTAGCTGCTTCAAGCCATTCTTCTGCCTCGGCCTGTGCAGTAAGGTCTCCGCCAAGACCTACCTCATACATATCATTAAAGCCCAGCTTCTTGCATGCTGTGCGGATGCTGCTCATTGTTATTGTGTCTCCAAACTGTCCTTCAACAGCAGGTGCTACCATGGCAACGACTTTCTTTCCGTCTACGATTGCCTTTATTACATCAACTATATCAGTTTTAGAACCGATAGCACCGAATGGACAGGCGTGGATACACTGTCCGCACTGGATACATTTGTTTTCATCTATTTCACAGATGCCATTCTCATCCATTGTAATAGCATTGGCTGGACAGATTTTCTTACATGGCCTTATGAGGTCTGCGATTGCATTGTATGGACAGGCTTTGGCACACATGCCGCATTCCTTGCATTTGTCAGGGTCTATGTAGGCTCTGTCTCTTGTCATGCTTACAGCACCGAACTTACATGCCTGCTGGCAGGCTTTCATCATACATTTTCTGCAATTATCAGTTACGATATAGTGAGAAAGTGGACAGTCGGCACATGCGGCTTCAATTACCTGGATTATGTTATTGGCACCCGGATGGTCACTTTCTGTTGGACATTTGCCTTCTGCCAGGCGGATTCGTTGTCTTGCAATTTCTCTTTCTTTATATACACAACAGCGGAATCTTGCTTTAGGACCAGGAAACATCTTGTATGCCAGTTCGTCCTTTTCTTCTTCAAACCTTCCTGCATATGCGAGCTTGGCAACTTCATACAGGATTTCATGCTTGATATTCTGAATAGTAGCATCATTAGATAACATAATGAAACCTCCTTTGTAATAATTGACAAAAAATTATCGATTACTAATTACTATAGCAGATTTTTTAAAATGATTCTATATAAATGTGGTATTTTTTCTCATTATATGTAATAATATTTTTGAAAATCAAAATATATAAAGGGGGATTAATTATGCCTTACATTCCAATTATTCCAATCATTATTGTGGTACTGCTTATATTGTTATTCGCATTTGTACCAATGAGATTATGGATTACTGCATTAGCATCAGGAAGCCATGTCGGTATAGGAACTCTTATCGGTATGAGATTGAGAAAGGTTCCACCAGCAAGAATTGTGCTTCCACTTATTCAGGCAAGAAAAGCCGGATTACAGCTTAACACTAATCAGCTTGAGTCACATTATATGGCAGGTGGTCATGTAGACGCTGTTGTTAATGCACTTATTGCATCAAGCAGAGCCGGTATGAACATACCATTTGAGATGGCAGCAGCTATCGACCTTGCAGGCCGTGATGTTTTAGAGGCTGTCAGAATGAGTGTTAACCCTAAGGTTATTGAGACACCTAATATTTCAGCAGTTGCCAAGGATGGTATTGAACTGTTAGTTAAGGCAAGAGTTACTGTAAGAACTAATATTAACCAGTTGGTTGGTGGTGCAGGTGAGGCTACCGTAATTGCCAGAGTTGGTGAGGGTATTGTAACAACAGTAGGTTCAGCAGATTCGCACAAGAGCGTGCTTGAGAATCCTGATTCTATCTCCAAGGCTATATTACAGAAGGGTCTTGATATTGGAACAGCTTTCCAGATTCTTTCTATTGATATTGCGGATGTTGATATCGGAAGAAATATAGGCGCTCATCTTCAGAGCCTTCAGGCTGAGGCTGATAAGAATATTGCACAGGCTAAGGCAGAGGAAAGAAGAGCAGCCGCTGTTGCTCTTGAGCAGGAGATGAAAGCAAGCGTTGTAGCTGCTGAGGCAGAAGTACCTAAGGCTTTGGCTGAAGCTTTAAGAACAGGCAGAATGGGCTTTAAGGATTATTATGACCTTCAGAATTTAAAGGCTGATACTAAGATGAGACAGTCGATAGCAGGAGAAACAGAGAAGCCGGCAACTATATAATGGACTTGTGAATTAAAAGGGAAAGTGGGTTTTATGGAAATATTAATTGTTTGGGCAGTGTTTGCTTTGATAATTATATCGAATATTAAGAAAGCTAAGAAAATGCAGAATGAGCGCATGCAGGAACACCAGCGGAATATGCAGGATCATAACCAGAATGTGCCAGAATATGGTCGTAATATGCATCAGATGCAGAATAACAGTTCCGGGAATGGCTCATTAAGCCATGGTGCTAATCTGAATAAGAAGAATGACAGCGATGCACAGTCTGCACCATACATGGTGAATTCTTATGGTGAAAAGCAGTACATTGATCCGTCTGTACAGACATATTCAGGTACTCAGAAGATGACAAGTGCAGAAACTGAAAAGCTTAAGCAGGAGATTCGTTCAAGAAATAACTTTAATGGAAAGAATGTTACTTCGCATAGAGCAGAGGCACCGGTTCCGCAATATGTTACTCCACCGCCAGCAGCAGATAATGCTGCACCTGCAATGAAGACACTTGATAAAGCAGAATTTCATTCACCAGTTATGCAGGCAGGAAGCACAGGAACTTATTCTGATATGACAGGCGGACACACATTTACACAGTATGACTGCGGACATGAATATAATGATGAGATTGTTCCACAGAGTCAGACGGGAGGTAAAGCTATTCTTGATGACATGAAGTTTGATAAGAATGAGATGCGCAAGGCTTTTGTTATGCAGGAGATATTAAAAAGGAAAGTTATATAATTGGTTATTAAAGGATACTGTTTGTGAGTTGACTCATGACAGTATCCTTTTTATATATCATAAAATGTTTTTATAGTTCTTCTAAAAAGAGCTTCAATAAATTTTTTTGTTTATCTGTAAGCATAGAAACATTTATTGTATTGGCGTTTGGCTTTTCAAAACCGACTAGATAATCAGTAGAACAATGGTAGAAACGCGCGAGTGCAATAAGCATTTCCAAACTTGGTGTGCGCTCTCCCTTTTCATAGTTCGAGATAACAGTTGGTGATACATTTAGAGCCAATGCAACTTCTCGTTGGGATAGTTTATGTGTTGTCCGTTGTTCCTGTAAACGTTCTCCTAAACCATTAATCATAGATTACCTCCACTATTTTTCTATGATTTTACATTCTATATTATATCCGTAGGCTAATATAAAAATGCTCATAGCATTGTATTGTTTGCTAAAAGATGATATAATTACGAAAATGATATTGGGGATATGGTTAATAAATGCACTTTGTAAAGCAGTGGAGATATACAAAGGAGATAGCTTATGGATTTGGATAGAAGAGAATTACAGTGCATTCTGAATGCAATTAATGAGAATATTTTCTTTAAAGACACTAATGGCAGATATGTTTTATCGACACATGTATGTAATATGTTAAACAGCAACGGTGATTCTAGTTTTTCAATATATGGAAAAACGGATTTGGATATTCAGCCAGATAAAACACTTGGAAAAAAGTTTTATGAAGAAGATATGAATATAATAAAGACGAAAAATAACGTGAATTATATTGAGAAAATGCAGTTCGGAGAAGAGGTGTTTTATTATCAGATAAATAAAAATCCTGTATTAGATGCTGATGGAAATGTAATGGGTATAGTTGGGATTGTATAAGATATTTCTAATCTGATTAAATTACAAGAAAAGTTAAAAAATTATAGTATAACAGATATGATGACACAAACATATAACAGGTCTTTTTACGAATCAGGTGAATATAAAAATAAACTTAAATATCCAGTAGGTGTTGTTATGGCTGATATAAATAATTTGAAATATTATAATGATAATTATGGGCATAAAGAAGGCGATATCTTAATTAGGACCATTGTTAATAATATGCAGCGTTATATTAGACCTGTAGATGTATTAATAAGATTAGGGGGAGATGAATTTCTTATTCTATTACAGGAATGTGATAAAAAGGATAGTGATAAAATTATAAATCAGATAAAAAATTCTGAAGGTAATATAAAGTTACAGAACGTTACAGTGGGAACTTCTTATGGCATATCCATAGCGAATAACGAAGAAGAATTAAATGATTCAATTGCTGAAGCAGATAAAGCTATGTATGCAGATAAAAGGAAAAGCAAGAAAATATTGTAAAGCAGGAAGAGGTGCTCAGTATGTTTTCAGAAGCGTTGAGAATATTGGACAGGAATATGGCAGAGTTGATGGTCGACAGAATGAAGGATGAGATAGTGGATTTGAAGGAGCAGAATGATGAACTGCTGGAAGAACAGAGATAGCATTTACATTGAAAACAGATTGAATATGATTCAAAAAGAACCGTGTGATGACATAAAATCACACGGTTCTTTTAATCAGTGCAGAAGATGGGACTTGAACCCACACGCGGTAACCCGCACAAGAATCTGAATCTTGCTCGTCTGCCATTCCGACACTTCTGCATATATGATGTATAACAAACTTAATAAGTTACACAACATTGATATTTTATAGGAGATTTGAAAATGTGTCAATATGAATAGCTGTCATTTTTAAAATTTCTTATCTGAAAGGGAATCGAGGCTGGTTGGATTGGACGTTGAAGTGGAGGGAAGGCACGATGAAGTCCAAAAAAGAAGTCAAAGCTGTTCGGATTGGACGTTGAAGCAGAGGGAAGGCACGATGAAGTCCAAAAAAGAAGCCAAAGCTGGTTGGATTGGACGTTGAAGCAGAGGGAAGGCACGATGAAGTCCAAAAAAGAAGTCAAAGCTGGTTGGATTGGACGTTTATGCAGAGGAAAGGCACGAAAAAGTCCAAAAAGGAAGTCGAAGCATGAAAAAACAGAAAATTCAAAAAATTTCAAAAAAGTTTAAAAAAGCTGTTGACATTATATTGATGTGGTGATATTATAATCAAGTCGTCAGCAAACAGCGAGCGACACGAAAACAAAACAAGCAGTCGTGGCGGAATTGGCATACGCGCTAGACTAAGGATCTAGTCCATATTGCTTGGGTGCGGGTTCAAGTCCCGCCGACTGCACTAAAAGCACCGAGGTAACCTCGGTGCTTTTTTTGTGCATGCAGCGATGAGAGAAAACATGGAAAGCTCACAGTTGTGCGGGCAGCGATGAGAATAGATGTAGAAAGGAAATTATATGAATACAGCATTAACAATAGCAGGAAGTGATTGCAGCGGAGGAGCAGGAATACAGGCGGATTTAAAAACATTTGCAGCACATAAGGTATATGGAATGTCAGCAATTACTGCCCTTACAGCACAGAATACTTTAGGAGTTACAGGAATATCGGAATCTTCACCTGAATTTCTTAAGTCACAGCTTGATGCAATATTTACAGATATATATCCTGATGCAGTTAAGATAGGAATGGTTGCGTCAAAGGAACTTATTGAAACAATAGCAGATGCGTTAATTACATATAAGGCAAAAAACATTGTTCTTGACCCGGTTATGGTATCAACGAGTGGAAGCAGACTTATTAAGGAAGATGCAGCAGAGGTTCTTAAAGAACGCCTGATGGTGCTTGCAGATGTTATTACACCTAATATTCCGGAGACAGAAGTGCTTACAGGGATGACTGTTGACAGTGCAGATTCGATGAAGAAAGCAGCGATAAAGATATATGAACATCTGAAGACAAAAGGCGGTCATGCAGCTGTTTTAGTAAAAGGTGGACATGCAGTTCATACAGCTAATGACTGTCTGTGCGTAGATGGCAGTATAGTGTGGCTTAATGGAGAAAGGATTGATAATCCTAACACACATGGAACTGGCTGTACATTGTCATCAGCCATTGCAGCTAATCTTGCACAGGGATTATCAATAGAAGAAAGTGTGAAGGCAGCTAAGGAGTACCTGACAGGTGCGTTGAAAGCAGGGCTTAATCTTGGAAGCGGCAGCGGCCCGCTTGACCATACATACTGGCTTGATATTAATAAGTAGTAGAAGGAGAGACAGATGGACAGCTTCTTATATAGTATAAATGCAACGGTACCAATATTTTTAGTTATGATAGTTGGCTGGGTAATAAAGCAGCTTGGCGTTATAGATGACCATTTTGCAAATGTGGCTAATAAATATGTATTTAAGGTGGCACTTCCAGTACTGTTATTCAGGGATTTAGCAGCAGCAGATTTTAAATCGCAGTTTGATGTTAAGTTTGTACTGTACTGCATGATTGTTACTACTATAATGTTTAGCGGAATATGGATATGCACAGAGATATTCATGAAGGATGATACGCAGAAGGGTGCATTTGTGCAGGCATCATTCAGAAGCAGTGCGGCGATACTTGGGATGGCATTTATACAGAATATGTACCAGAGTACAGGAATGGCACCACTTATGATAGTTGCTGCAGTTCCGTTGTTTAATATATTTTCGGTAATAGTGCTTACCTTTAAGGCACATCCCGAGTGTCATGGCAGCACAGAAGAACAATCTACGGATAAGAAAGAAAACATTAAAAAAGCGTGCTTTAATATTGTAACTAATCCGATAATTATAGGAATTGTGCTGGGGTTGTTATCTTCTCTTGCAGGATTAAGATATCCGGTAATTATCAATAAGACAATTAATAATATTGCGCAGACAGCTACACCTGTTGCACTTATATGTATTGGTGCGTCATTTGAAGGGAAAAAGGCAATTAAGAAGATTAAACCTACGGTTATTGCTACATTTTTAAAACTCGTGGGTCTAGCAGCAATATTTCTTCCTATAGCAGTAAAAATGGGATTTCGTAATCAGGAACTTATGGCAATTCTTATTATGCTTGCTTCACCATCTACAGTTACCTGCTTTGTTATGGCTAAAGGTATGGATAATGACGAGGTGCTGTCATCAAGCATAGTTGTGCTTACAACATTACTTTCAAGTGTGACTCTTACAGCGTGGATATTTATATTGAGAAATTTTGGACTTATTTAGAATATTTATAGTGTTTTTATCAGGTAATTCATGTTATAATAGACAAGCTTGATTTACTGTGGTAAAGTGAAAGCGTATTAAAGCGAGAAAGGCATGGATTTTTATATGGCTAAGAATATCAGAAAAGCCGTCCTGTTACTGGCAATGTTGTCTGTGATTGTGGGAATGTTCACAGCATGCAGTAATAAAAAGAGCGATGATGGACGAACTACATTTACAGTAGGATTTGATGCGGAATTCCCACCTTATGGTTACAAGGATGATAGTGGAGAGTATGTAGGTTTTGACCTTGATCTTGCACAGGAAGTATGTGAAAGAAATGGCTGGAATCTGGTTAAGCAGCCTATTGACTGGGATTCTAAAGATATGGAGCTTAGTTCAGGCTCTATTGACTGTATATGGAACGGTTTCACGCTTAATGGAAGAGAACGTGAGTATACATGGTCTAAGGCATATATTGATAATTCACAGGTTGTTATAGTTAAATCTGGTTCAGGAATAAAGAAGTTAGAAGACCTTAAGGGTAAGGTTGTTATTGTACAGGCTGATTCATCAGCTCTTGCAGCATTTACAGGAGAGGATGCGACAGAAGAAAATCTTGCACTTGCGGCACAGTTTAAGACACTTCAGCAGGTATCTGATTATAATTCAGCATTTATGAACCTTGAATCAGGTTCGGCAGATGCTGTATGTATGGATATGGGCGTTGCAAAGTATCAGCTTGAGCAGAGAGGTAACAAGTTCACAATGCTTGATGAGACTGTTTCATCGGAACAGTATGGTATTGGTTTTAAGTTAGGTAATACAGCATTAAGAGATGAAGTTCAGACAAGCCTTAATGATATGCTTGCTGATGGCACATTTGACAAGATTGCTGAAAAATGGGGACTTACAGACAGCGTATGTCTTGGAGAAGAAGGAACAGACAGTGCCTATCTCCTTGACAGTACCAGTACAACTAAGGATTCATTTGGTGAAAGACTTGTGGATATAGTTAAGCAACTTTCATCAGGAATGTTAGCAACTCTTGCAATATTCTTCTTAACACTTATATTCTCAATGCCGCTAGGACTTCTTGTATGTGAAATAAGAAAGTCAAGAATAGGCATTGTAAGATGGATTGCGAGAATATACATATCTATAATGAGAGGAACTCCTCTTATGTTACAGCTTCTTGTTGTGTTCTTCGGACCATATTATCTGTTTGGAATGAAGGTTACGGCAACATACAGATTCTATGCTGTAATTATTGGATTTGCACTTAATTATGCAGCATATTTTGCAGAAATATACAGAGGTGGAATTGAGAGTATACCTAAGGGACAGTACGAGGCAGCAGAGGTACTCGGATATTCCAAGGTACAGACATTCTGGAAGATTATATTTCCTCAGATGGTTAAGAGAGTACTTCCTCCGGTTACTAACGAGGTTATAACACTTGTTAAGGATACATCACTTGCATTTGCACTTGCTTACACAGAAATGTTTACACTTGCCAAGCAGGTAGCGGCTTCAACAGCAAGTATCATGCCATTATTCATAGCAGGATTGTTCTATTACATTTTCAATTTCCTTGTTGCTATGGTTATGGAAAAGTTAGAAAAGCGTATGCAGTATTTTGATTAAGGAGGATTTTAATATGAAGAAATTATTAGAAATATCACATTTAAAGAAATCCTTCGGCGATACTGAGGTGCTTAAGGATATATCAATGGAAGTTAACGAGGGTGAGGTTGTTGCAATTCTTGGACCTTCCGGCTCTGGTAAATCAACACTGCTTCGTTGTGCAACACTTCTTGAGACAATGGATGCAGGAACTCTTAAGTTAGGTGGTGAAACTGCATGTGAGGACAAGGACGGAGTTTCAGTGTATGTTGGAAAGAAAGAATTAAGAGAAATCAAGAATACATATGGACTTGTGTTCCAGAACTTTAATCTTTTTCCGCATTATACAGTTATGAAAAATGTTACTGATGCACCTGTTTGTGTCCAGAAAAGGAACAAGAATGAAGTAGAAAAAGAAGCCAAAGAGCTTTTAAAGAAAGTTGGACTTGATGGCAAGGAGAACAGTTATCCATGCCAGTTGTCAGGAGGACAGCAGCAGCGAGTTGCGATAGCAAGAGCACTTGCAATGAATCCTGAAATGCTTTTCTTTGATGAGCCTACATCAGCACTTGACCCTGAGATTACTGCAGGAATTCTTAAGGTTTTAAGACAGCTTGCTGATGAAAAGATGACAATGATTATCGTTACACATGAGATTGAATTTGCAAGAAAAGTTGCAGACAGGGTAATATTCATGGATGGCGGAGTTATTGTTGAGCAGGGTAAGCCGGAGGATGTTATTGACAATCCAAGCAATGAAAGAACCAAAGCATTTTTACAGAAGATGGAAAAATAATTATTTATGTGTATACAAACTAAATAGCTGGATATAATTATGAATGGGAAGTTTTTTAATGAGAAAACTTCCCATTTTCTTGCATTGTGGATTTGGTTGTATAATGCTAGAATTGTATTGTTGAAGTTAGAAGAAACTAACTTAAAAGATTACAAAGCATTTGTTTAGGAGGATTATATGGCAGCATATTTAGAGATTGAAAAGGTTATAGGCAGAGAAATTCTTGATTCAAGAGGCAATCCTACAGTTGAGGCAGAGGTTTATCTTGCGGATGGAACTGTTGGAAGAGGCGCAGCACCTTCAGGAGCATCTACAGGTGAATTTGAGGCGCTTGAGTTAAGAGATAAGGATAAGTCAAGATATTTGGGAAAGGGTGTTACTAAGGCAGTAGAGAACATAAACACTGTTATTAATGACTGCCTCTTTGGAATAGATGCATCTGATATATATGCAGTTGATGCAGCGATGATTAAAGCCGATGGAACTAAGGATAAGTCTAATCTTGGTGCAAATGCTATTCTTGCGGTATCTATTGCAGCAGCAAGAGCAGCATCTGTCTCTCTTGATATTCCTCTTTACAGGTTCCTAGGCGGAGTATCAGGAAACAGGATTCCTGTTCCAATGATGAATATTATTAATGGAGGCTGCCATGCATTATCAAGTGGGCTTGATGTTCAGGAATTCATGATTATGCCCGTTGGGGCACCAAGCTTTAAGGAATGCTTAAGATGGTGTGCAGAGGTATTTCATGCACTTGCAGCTATACTTAAAGAAAGAGGACTTGCAACCTCTGTAGGCGATGAGGGTGGCTTTGCTCCGGCACTTAAGTCAGATGAGGAAGCAATTGAGACAATATTACAGGCAGTAGAAAAGGCTGGATATAAGCCGGGCAGGGATTTTAGGATTGCAATGGATGCAGCTTCTTCAGAGTGGAAGAGTGAGAAAGGAAAGGGTTATTACAAGCTTCCTAAGGCTGGAACAGAGTATACAGCAGAGGAGCTTATTGAGCACTGGGCTAAATTATGTGAGAAGTATCCTATTATATCTATTGAAGATGGTCTTGATGAAGAGGACTGGGAAGGCTGGAAGAAGCTTACAGACAGACTTGGAGATAAGGTTCAGCTTGTAGGTGATGATCTTTTTGTTACTAATACAGAGAGACTCTCTAAGGGAATTGAACTTGGAGCAGGTAATGCAATTCTTATCAAGCTTAATCAGATTGGTTCAGTTTCAGAGACACTTGAAGCTATCAAGATGGCTCATAAGGCAGGATATACAGCAATCAGCTCACACAGATCAGGTGAGACAGCAGATACAACAATTGCAGACCTCGCTGTTGCTCTTAACACTTGCCAGATTAAGACAGGTGCTCCTTCAAGGTCAGAGCGAGTTGCTAAGTATAACCAGCTTTTAAGAATTGAGGAACAGCTTGGCGCCAGTGCGGTATATCCGGGAATCAGGGCTTTTAATGTTAATAATGATTAATCATTTGAAACAGATATTGAAAAAATATTAAGAAAGCCTTATAGTTGTGTATGATTATAATATATGTAACAGGAAGGCAGAACAATGATTAAGAAATTAGGAAGAAACGACCATTGCTGGTGTGGCAGTGGTAAGAAATACAAAGCGTGTCATGAAGCATTTGACGATAAGTTAAGATATCTTGAGGATATTGGACATATTGTGCCATCACACAAGTTAATCAAGACACCTGAACAGATTGAGAAGATTAAAGAGAGTGCTAAGATAAATGTAGCATGCCTTGATGCGGTTGCAGCAGCAATACATGAAGGCATGAACACTGCTGAGATTGATAAGATTGTATATGATGTAACTACTGATATGGGAGGAATTCCAGCACCACTTAATTATGAAGGATATCCTTACAGTGTGTGTACATCTGTTAATGAGCAGGTATGCCACGGATTTCCATCTAAGGATGTTATCCTTAAGTCAGGTGATATTGTAAATGTTGACTGTTCTACAATTCTTCATGGATATTTTTCAGATTCATCAAGAATGTTCTGTATAGGTGATGTTAAGCCTGAGGTAAAGAAGCTTGTTGATGTTACTAAGGAATGTGTTGAATTAGGACTTGAGCAGGTTAAACCTTGGGGCTTCTTAGGTGATATGGGACAGGCAGTACATGACCATGCATATGCTAATGGATATACTGTTGTAAGAGAAATCGGCGGTCATGGAGTCGGACTTGAATTCCATGAAGATCCTTGGGTTGGGTACAACACTAGAAAAGGAACAGACATGGTTATGGCTCCGGGAATGATGTTTACAATAGAGCCTATGGTTAATATGGGTAAGGTAAATGTCGTTACAGATGAAAAGAACGGCTGGGAAGTATCTACAGCTGATGGACTTCCTTCAGCACAGTGGGAAATTCAGGTTCTTGTAACAGAGGACGGACATGAAGTAATAAGTTGGTAAGAAATAAAATAAGTTCCTGCCAATCAGGCACGCTTTCGCTGCTCTCGCCTCGCAGCGGTACTAAATTCGCGTTACACGCTCATTAAGTACCGGCGGGCTCAAAGCGCCTGATTGGCAGGAACTTTTTTATTGATGTGATACCTATAGGTAGTCGCATTATGGGGTGCTTGATAGGTAATTTTGATAAATAACTACTAAGATAAACGTTAAAAAAGCCTATAAGATGTAAAAGATGCATACATCTTATAGGCTTTTTCGTTATTCAAGCTGGATTAAAAAGAAATTAAGTAGAAATATTACCTATTAATCATACATTTTAATTGTTATTATAGGTAGGGCATAATAATATATGTAAAATAACCTGGTTAACACAGTTTATAAGTATATTCAGCACACAAATGACATTGTATATCCAGAATTAGACGACTTGTCGTCTATCTGACAGTAGATATCCGGTGTTAAGAGGCAGTTCACAGACATCAGACTGTCATATAATTATCATCATATAACCGCCTTCTGTGTCCATTTTCCACGGATGAATCTTATAAGGAATGCAAGTGAACGGAATCCCCAGTCGATGAACATACCAAACCATACGCCTAGTACCCCAAGTCCTAATGTACCACCAAGAAGGTAACTGCTTCCCACACGGAATGCCCACATAGAGAAGATGCTTACCATCATTGTGTATTTGGCATCACCGGCAGCACGGAGAGCATTAGGCATAGTAAAGCTAAGTGGCCATATGAATATTGCTACAATTGAGAAGCAATGGATAAGGCTTAAACCGGTTTTTGTTGCTTCCGGTGACAGATGGAAAAGTCCTACCACAGGAACGGCAACTATTGTCATTACAATGTTGGTTGCAAGAATACCTGCATATGCAATAAACATAAGTTTTTTTCCATATCTTTTGGCTTCATCAGGCTTCTTTGCACCTATACACTGGCCAATAACAGTAATCATTGCCATGCCAATTGCGTTACCCGGAATATTGGCAAACATTGTAACAGAATTGGCAACAGAGTTGGCAGCGATGGCAGCAGTACCAAATGTTGAAACAAGGCTTGAAACAGAAAGCTTACCTATCTGGAACATGCCGTTTTCCAATCCGCTCGGAAGACCAATAGACAGAATCTTCTTAATGATAGAAGGTGATGGAAGAAAATCTTTGCAGGTCTTTATTCTTATTGCTGATTCTGTTCTGAACATAAGTCCAATAATAATTATGGCTGATATGATTCGCGAAATAAGAGTGGCTAAAGCTACACCGGCAACCCCCATATCAAATACAAATATAAATAAAGCATTCCCACAAATGTTGATTATGTTCATGATAAGGCTTGTGTTCATGCTTATCTTACTGTTTCCAATACTTCTGAAAAGTGCAGCACCTGCATTATAAACACCAAGGAACGGGTATGAGATTGCTGTTATATAGAAATATATACTTGCACTTTCAAATACATCTTTTTCAATCTTGCCAAATATGAAATTGATGATACCGTGATTGCCTATGAGAGAGATAACCATTAGTAATGATGATAGTGTACTCATAATAAATATAAGCTGTCCGGCAGATTTCTTGGACATATTAATATTCCTGCTGCCAAGATACTGGCTGCATACAACAGCACCTCCGGTTGCGAGAGCTGATAATATCTGAATAAGCAGGTTACTTATATTATCAACAAGTGCGACACCTGAAACTGCCGCCTCTCCTGCTATTGATACCATGAATGTATCAACAAAGCCTACGCTGACAGCCAGCAGCTGTTCAAATATCAGAGGAATAATAAGCTTCTTTAAATCTTTAGATGTAAACATAATAATCTCCTATATTAATACATAGCATATCTTAATAATATAAAACAATAATTTATGTAAAAACATAAGAAAAGTAGCTGTATTTAATGCAAAATACATAAAAATTGCGAAAAGACTTTTGAAAGAAGAATAATTATCTGAACAAATCTTTAGAATAAATGATTGAAAATAAGACTTGTACATGATATAATACGATATAATTTGAATATATGAAGGAGGTATTGTCGTGAAACATATTAAGACAATCAGCAACCGCGTATTAAAGGATACAATGAAGCACGGCGGATGTGGCGAGTGCCAGACATCATGCCAGTCAGCATGTAAGACATCTTGCACAGTTGGTAACCAGAGCTGTGAGAATAAGAATAACTAGTATTTTTAGTAAGAGAGTGTCGAACTATTCTGCACTCTCTTATTTTTCGTAAATGTATAGAGAACATTTACGGTTTGGAGGCTTTTTAATGATACATCAGTATAAGAATAATGGTTATAACATCGTATTAGATGTCAACAGCGGTTCTGTGCATGTTGTTGATGACATGGTATACGATATTATAGGACTTTATGAGAATAATACTCTTGAGCAGATTACAGATGCACTTAGAGACAGATATTCTGTTCAGGATATTAAAGAGGCATATGAAGAGATTGGCGAACTTAAGGAAGCAGGCCAGCTCTTTACAGAAGATATATATGAACCATATATTGATAACTTTAAGGACAGACCTACAGTTGTTAAAGCGTTATGTCTTCACATAGCACATGATTGTAACCTTGCATGTAAATATTGTTTTGCTGAAGAAGGTGAATATCATGGAAGAAGAGCTCTTATGAGCTATGAGGTAGGAAAGAAGGCACTTGATTTCCTTGTTGCCAATTCAGGTTCAAGAAAGAATCTTGAGGTTGATTTCTTTGGCGGAGAGCCAACTATGAATTTTGAAGTTGTTAAACAGCTTGTTGAATACGGAAGAAGCATAGAAGAGGCTAATAATAAGAAGTTCAGATTCACACTTACGACTAATGGTATTCTTCTTAATGACGAGATTCTTGATTTCGCCAATAAGGAAATGAGCAATATTGTTCTTAGTATTGATGGACGTAAGGAGATTAACGACCTTATGCGTCCTACAAGAAACAATCATGGAAGTTCATATGACATTATAATGCCTAAGTTCAAGAAAGTGGCAGAGAGCAGAAATCAGATGAATTATTATGTAAGAGGTACATTTACACATAATAATCTGGATTTTTCAGAAGATGTTCTTCATCTTGCTGATGAAGGATTTGAGCAGATTTCTGTTGAACCTGTTGTTGCTCAGCCAACAGATTCCTATGCCATAAGAGAAGAGGATATTCCGTTCCTTTGTGAACAGTATGATATCCTTGCGAAAGAAATCATTAAGCGAAAGAAAGCTGGTAAAGGCTTTAATTTCTTCCACTTTATGATAGATATTAATGGTGGTCCATGTGTTGCCAAGAGATTGTCAGGATGTGGTTCAGGCTGTGAGTATCTTGCAGTTACACCTTGGGGAGATTTCTACCCATGTCATCAGTTTGTTGGTAATGAAGATTTCCTTATGGGTAATGTTGATGATGGAATAGTAAGACCGGACATCAGAGACATGTTTAAGAATAGTAACGTCTATTCAAAGGAAAAATGTAAGAATTGTTTTGCAAAATTCTATTGCAGTGGTGGTTGTGCAGCTAACTCATATAACTTCCATGGTAATATCAATGATGCGTATGATGTTGGATGTGAACTTCAGAAAAAGCGTATAGAATGTGCAATAATGATTCGTGCAGCTATGGCTGAGGAAGAATAAGTAAAAGGGAGAGTTTTTAACATGAAGTACAGTTTACCTAAGAAGATTATTTATTCAATAATCGTTGCTGTTTTACTGGTTGGACTTGTATTAACAGCATTTTTCGGACTTAATGGAAAGGGATACGGAAGCACATATGATATAGATCTTGGTCTTGATCTTGCCGGTGGTGTAAGTATCACATACCAGATTAAGGAAGATAACTTTACGTCACAGGATGTAGAGGATACCATCTATAAGCTTCAGAAGCGAGTAGAAGGAAAGAGTACAGAGTCACAGGTTTATAAGGAAGGTGACAACAGAATCACTGTTGAGATTCCTGGAGTAACAGATGCTAATGAGATACTTAAGGAACTTGGTACACCAGGTTCATTGGAATTCCTTGATTCTACAGGATATACAGCATTCTCACAGGGCAATGATTATACACCACTTCTTACAGGTTCAGATGTAAAGGCTGCACAGGCTTACACTGATACTAATAGTACAGATGATACACCTTATGGTGTCCAGCTTACATTTACAGATGATGGTGCTACTAAATTCTATGATGCAACATCAGCTAATATTGGTAAAAGAATATATATAGTATACGACGGAGAAGTTGTAAGTGCACCTAACGTTAAGACAGCTATATCAGGTGGTACAGCAACTATCACAGGTATGGAATCATTCGATGAGGCAGATAACCTTGCAACATATATAAGAGTTGGTTCAATTCCTCTTACACTTGAAGAAGTAAGCTCTAACATCGTTGGAGCACAGCTTGGACATGCAGCAATCAAGACAAGTTTAATTGCTGCTGCTATTGGTCTTGCGTTACTTTGTTTATTCATGATTGTTATGTTCAGAATTCCTGGACTTGTTGCAACATTATCACTGATTATCTATACATCACTTGTTTTATTCCTTGTAAGTGTATATGATCTTACTCTTACACTTCCGGGTATTGCCGGTATTATTCTTGGTATTGGTATGGCAGTAGATGGTAATGTTATTATCTACACAAGAATAAGAGAAGAGATTGGTGCCGGAAAGTCTGTAGAAAGTGCTATTCTTTCAGGTTATAACAAGGCAACATCATCTATAGTAGATGGTAACGTAACAACACTTATCGCTGCTTTAGTATTGTACATATTCGGTACAGGTCCAGTTAAGGGATTTGCTACAACTCTTGCAGTTGGTAATATCGTATCAATCTTTACATCACTTGTTATTACCAAGGTTATTATGAAGCTCTTATATAACTTTGGTATCAGGGATGCTAAGTGGTATGGTAAGAACGTATACAGAAAGACGCTTGATGTTCTTAGCATTAAGAAATGGGCTGCAATTGGCTCAGCAGTAGTTATTGCTGCAGGTATCATAACTATGGCAGTTCAGGCTGGTCTTGGAAACAGAGCATTAAACTTCAGTCTTGAGTTCGTTGGTGGTTCAACAACAACATTTACATTTGATAAAGAGTATACAGCAGAAGAGATTGAGGATAATATCATTCCTGTAATCAGAGATGCTGCAGGTATTACAGAGGTTCAGCAGCAGAAGGTTGCAGATTCAACACAGGTTTCCTTCAAGACATCAGATCTCTCACTTGAGCAGAGAGAAGCTATTGAAAATGCTGTTACAGCTAAGTACCCAATAAAGGATGGAACAATCGTTGAGACAGATACAATCAGCTCATCAGTTTCTGCAACAGTTAAGAGAGATGCTATTCTTTCAGTTATACTTGCTACAATCTGTATGCTGATATATATCTTTGTAAGATTCCGTGATATCAGATTTGCGTTAGCTGCTGTATTAGCACTTCTTCATGATGTACTTGTTGTTATTGCATTCTATGCATTTGCAAGAATTCCAGTTGGAACAACATTTATTGCTTGTATGCTTACAATAGTAGGTTACTCTATCAACGGTACAATTATTATCTTTGATAGAATAAGAGAGCAGTTAAAGACAGCTAATTCGAAGACTAACATTACAGAGCTTGTTAACTCATCAATTACAAGTACAATGTCAAGAACAGTATATACATCTATAACAACACTTATAATGCTTATAGTTCTTTTCATTATGGGTGTAACTTCTGTTAAGGAGTTCACACTTCCACTTATCGTAGGTATTGTTGTTGGTGCTTACTCATCAGTATGCTTAACAAGTGCTATGTGGTATGTAATGGGTGGTAAGAAGAGAGGCGTTGTAGAAGAGAATAATAAAAAAGCAGCTTCTAAGAAAGAGGTTTTTGAAGACGGTTCTCAGGTTTAATTAACAGATACAATAAGTTTATGACATGGCGGGGATTGTATATCAGTTCCCGCCATAATTGGTTTAATAGTGAAACAGGGAGAAAAGAGTGAAAAGCAACTGGAGAGTATACACTAAGAAAGCTGATTTCAAAGCAATTGGGGAAAGATTTGGCATTGACCAGGTTATGGCAAGAATTATCCGTAACAGAGGGTTAGAAACGTATGAGCAGATAAATATGTATCTTAATGGAACGGTGGATGACATGCATTCACCACATTTATTAAAGGATGCAGACAAATGTGTTGATATCCTCACAGACAAGATACAAGCAGGAAAGAAAATACATATTATCGGTGATTATGATATAGATGGAATATGTTCAACAACAATTCTCTACAAAGGGCTAAAGGCTGCAGGAGCAGATGTAACATTTGCAGTACCAGACAGAATTATTGACGGATACGGTATTAATGAGCACTTAATAGATGAAGCATATAATAATGGCACAGATACAATCATTACATGCGATAATGGAATTGCTGCGATTGAGCAGATTAAATATGCTAAAGAAAAGGGAATGACAGTGATTGTAACTGACCATCATGATATTCCGTTTGATTTCGTTGATGGAGAAAAGATACATAAAGTACCACAGGCAGATGCAATTGTTAATCCTAAGCAGGAAGACTGTCCGTATCCATTTGATAAGCTGTGTGGAGCGGGAGTAGCCTTCAAGGTTATTAAGATTATATATGAGAGACTTGGACTTAATCCAATCGAACTTGAAGAATATGCAGAGCTTATGGCAATTGCAACAATAGGGGATGTAGTTGATTTATCAGATGAGAACAGGGTAATTGTTAAATATGGTTTAAAGCATCTGGCAGTAACTACTAATATTGGTATAAGAGCACTTGTAGAGGCGTGTGAGCTTGAGATAGACAAGATAAGCTCATATCACATAGGATTTGTTATAGGTCCCTGTCTTAATGCGACAGGAAGACTTGATTCAGCAAGAAGAGCCATTGAACTGCTTCTTACTACAGATATGGAAGATGCGAGAAATAAGGCTTTAGAGCTTCGCACACTTAATGTTGAAAGAAAAGATATAACAGAAGAATATGCCGCTATTGCAATTGAACAGGTTGAGAACACTGAACTAAAAGACGACAAGGTGTTAGTTGTGTATCTTCCTGACTGCCATGAAAGTGTTGCAGGGATAATTGCAGGAAGGGTAAGAGAAAAATTCTACAGACCTTCAATAGTAATCACTAAGGCAGAAGATGGTGCAAAGGGCTCAGGGCGTTCAATAGAAGGCTATAACATGTTTGAGGAGATAAGCAAATGTGGTAAACTCCTTAACAAATATGGCGGACATCCAATGGCTGCCGGAATATCGCTTGATATTGATAAAATTGATGAATTCAGGAAAGCGCTGAATGAGAACCAGACAATGACAGAAAATGTTCTTACCCCTACAGTGTGGATTGATGTGCCTATGCCGGTTGATTATGTTGATATAAAGCTGATAAAGCAGTTTGAGAAGCTGCAGCCTTTCGGGAAAGGTAATGAAAAACCGGTGTTTGCAGACAGAAATCTTACTGTCAGACAGTCAGCTGTGATTGGAAAAAATAAAAATGTATTAAGATGTCAGTTAGAAAGTGAGCATGGCAAGCTGGTGACAGCAATCAGGTTCAAATTAGACGGACAGGAGATACCAGAGGTTGGAAGGAAGATATCTATGGTGTATTACCCTGATATTAATGAATATAATGGGATTGTTTCAATACAGTTTCGAATAGAAGACTGGAGATATGTGTAAATAGCAGCCTTCCAATAAAAGAACCGTCGGTTCTTTGACCTGTACAGGTCAATGGGACCGGCGGTTTATATATTCTGTCTTATACTTAGAATAGACGATTTTCTGGCTGTTATACAGGCTGTAATATCCGGATAACAGATAACTTAATGCAATACACAGGATTGTGAATTTCATTGTTGATGCACCAAACATCTCAATAGATAGAATGAATGATGTGAGTGGGCAGTTAGTTACTCCGCAGAACACACTTACCATACCACATGCTGCACATAATCCGACAGGGAGTCCGAATATAGGTGCTAAGAAGCTTCCAAGCGTTGCACCCACGAAAAGAGTAGGAACAATTTCGCCACCTTTGAATCCACCGCCCAAAGTTACGGCTGTAAACAGCATTTTTAAAAGGAATACATACCATGCACAACTTGTTACAAAGCTTCTTGCAATAATATCTGAGCCTGCACCGAGATAATCAGTTGTGCCAAATATGTAACGCATGGCAATAACAAGAGTACCGGCAATAATTATTCTTATGTATGGGTTGTTTATGTAATCAGTGTAGAGCTTTGAAGTACCGTGTAAAACAACACACAGCAGAATGCTTGCAAGAGCAAAAAGTACGGACATGATGATGAATTTACTGCCATTAATAAAAGAAAAAGAAGTAATTTCATCAACTACAAAATGTGTAGATTCAAGTCCCAGTGCAGAGGCTATGCCCTGTGCTATAAATGCAGCGAGTACGCATGGCACTAAAGCAGCATAATACATAACACCGACGCTGATTACTTCCATGGAGAAAACAGCTGACGCAATAGGTGTTCCGAAAAGTGCCGAGAAACAGGCACTCATGCCGCACATAATCATAATTCGTGTATCTTTCTCATCGAATTTAAACAGCTTTGCAAATGTATTGCCTAATGCACCTCCTACCTGAAGTGCAGCACCTTCTCGTCCGGCAGAACCACCACACAGATGGGTAAGCAGTGTTGATACAATTATAAGGGGAGCAACTCTTCCCGGGACTTCATCATTCGACTGTATTGCGGTTATGACAAGGTTAGTTCCACGGTTTCCAGCTTCATGGACTATATTGTACATGAATACAATGATGATACCGGCAACAGGCAGTCCGAATAGTAAAAATGGGTATTCAACGCGCAGGCTGCCTACATAACCAAGCATCAGGTGAAATGCAGCACCGACAGAACCAATAAAACAGCCACATACAACCGAGCAGAATAACCATTTGAAAAGAGTTATTACTGCAAGCTTAAGCCGTTGAATATATTCAAACATAGTTTCTTTATCCATATTCCAGACCTCTATATTATTAGAAAACTTTTCTGCTCATATTACTGTTATGATAAGCAGGATCATTAGTAACATCATCAATAAACCATGAAGGGGCAGTATATGAATTAGCAGCTTCGATAGTTGGAAATTCAACTTCTGCAAGGATAGTGCCAGTAAAGAGCCCCTCAAATATGTCAAGTTCAATAGTATATCCATTGCCATCAGGGATTTCATAACGCTTCTTGGTGATGATATTGCCATCAGCTTTCTTAATCAGATGTTCATAGGCTTCTTTGTTAAGTGGAAGATTATATTCTTCCCTGGCCATCATTCCGCCACCCTTATAAGTGAGATAGTAATTATCATTGTCGCGTCTTACACGGACAACAGGAGCAGTGTTAAGATAGCCCTGTTCAATAAAGCGGCAGGGATAAGAATCTATATTGTCAGGGATGCCTGACACAAGATACTTGCGTTCGATTTCCATAATTAATAAACCTCAATTTCATGAACTTAATTAAATAAAGAGAAAAAAGGCTGCCACATAAGTGACAGCCTTTAAAAGTCATAATTAATTACTTCTTCTTAGACTTCTTAGCTGGAGCTGCAGGTGTGTTAACAACATCCTTTAAAGCCTTACCAGCCTTGAACTTTGGAGCCTTAGAAGCAGGAATCTTAATAGCTTCGCCTGTCTGAGGATTCTTTCCTGTTCTAGCAGCTCTTTCAGCAACTTCAAATGTACCGAAACCTACTAACTGAATCTTCTCGCCAGCCTTTAACTGCTCTGCAACAGTATCTGTGAAAGCCTTAACAGCACCTTCAGCGTCCTTCTTAGAAAGTCCAGCCTTTTCTGCGATAGCAGCAACTAATTCTGTCTTATTCATGATTTAATTGTCCTCCTTAAAAAATTAAGTAATAATAAGTATAGATTATTTATACTCCTAGATTCATGATTTGTCAATAAAAAGTGGCTCAAAATGGGGATTTTTGGCACTTTTTGCTGAATGTAAATACTTATATTTCATCCATTAATTCTTCCCAGTGTTCATACAGTTCGTCTAATTCTTTCTTTAGTTGAGTGGATTCATTATGAAGTTCCATTAAACGGGCTGTATTACTGCCTATTGAAGGATCTGAATATTCTGTATCAATAGCGGATAATCTGTCTTCAATTTCAGCAATTCTTATTTCGGTTTTCTTAATTTCATTCTGCTTTTTCTTAAGCTTATTTTGTTCTTCACGCGACTGCTGCCATGAGAGTTTTGAATCTTTTTTGGTAGTGTTATCAGAAGAACTCAATTGTGCATCAGGGGAAGCCTTTGCTGTAAGTATATCCCTTTTTTCCAGATAATAATCATAATTACCAATATAATTAACAATATTCTGGTTAGTGAGTTCAATTATTCTTGTTGCTGTTGCATTAATAAAGTATCTGTCGTGTGAGACATAAAGAATTGTGCCAGTGTAGCTGTTAAGGGCATTCTCAAGAATTTCCTTGGATACAATATCAAGGTGGTTAGTAGGCTCATCGAGAATAAGCAGGTTGGCATTGGAAAGCATAAGCTTTGCCAGTGAAACACGTCCGCGTTCACCACCACTTAAATCGCGGATATATTTGAATACATCATCATCAGTAAAAAGAAATGCTGCAAGAGTATTTCTTATCTGTGTATTGTTGAGGTCAGGATATGCGTCCTGAATCTCCTGAAAAAGAGTCTTGTCAGGGTCAAGAACATGGTGTTCCTGATCATAATAACCGATGGAAACTTTAGCACCAAGATAAATGCTTCCGCTGTCTGGCGGGATAATGCCGTTAATAAGCTTTAATATAGTAGTCTTACCAGTTCCGTTATTACCTATTAAAGCAACACGTTCACCACGCTTAATCTCAAAATTAATATTATTAAAAAGTGTATTGCCGTCAAACGATTTGGTAAGGTCAGTAACAGTAAGGACATCATTACCACTTATAACAGATGGCTCAAGTTTAATGTTCATCCTGGCATTAAGCTCAACTGGTTTGTCAACAACCTCAATCTTATCAAGCATTTTTTCACGGCTCTCCGCACGTTTGATGGATTTCTCACGGTTAAACTGCTTTAACTTGGCAATAACCTCTTCCTGATGTTTAATATCACGCTGCTGATTTAAGTATTCCTTTAACTTCATATTACGAAGAATTGCCTTCTTTGAGGCATAATCTGTGTAATTACCAGAAAATACAGTACAGTCACCGTTATCAATCTCGATAATTTTGCTTACAATCTTATCAAGGAAATATCTGTCGTGTGCAACGATAAGAACCGCACCATTGTAATTAAGAAGGTAATTCTCTAACCAGCTTATAGATTCCATATCAAGGTGGTTGGTAGGCTCATCAAGCATAATAATATCAGGCTTGGAAAGTAATAGCTTACCTAGAGATACACGGGTTTTCTGGCCACCGGATAAGGTATTTACATGTAAAGAGAAATCCTCTTCAGCAAAACCAAGACCTTTAAGTACGCCTGTAATCTCGCTTTTATATGCGTAACCGTTATTCATCTCGAATTCATGATTAAGATTGGTGTATCTGTTCATAAGAGCATCAAGCTCATCACCTGAAGCACTGTTCATGGCAGCCTCAATTCTTCTTAATTCACTCTCCATATCAAGGATATACTGCTTTACAGAAAGAAGCTCATCATAAATGCTTCTGTCAGACTGAAGGTCCTGCTGCTGAGCAAGATAACCAAGAGTCTTATCCTTAGCAAGAGTGACAATGCCTGTATCAGCAGGCTCTTCACCGGTGATAATCTTTAACAGAGTAGATTTACCGGCACCATTGATTCCAACAATGGCAGCCTTCTCATGGTCTTCTATATTAAAAGAACAAGACTTAATAATAATGTCCGTTCCGAAAGATTTACTAATGTTATTGCAAGATAAAATCATAAAAACTCCTTTTGAAATTCAGACTTTGCCAATTTTGCCATATCATATATTCAGCCGCTCATGAGGCTGTGTGCATTCACTTCTGTGTCTGTGTATACCATATGCCCTCAAGGATTGCTACACTTAGTGGGAGTAAATGCCGCTATCTACAAAGCTTATTACGGTGTGCGAAAGCAAACGCGCTTCGCTTGAACGAGCTTTAGCACACCGCCCTTATGTATATAGCGGCATTAATTCCCACACAGTTCGCAATATATCGGTCATATGGCACACACAGACACAGCAGCAAACGCACACCACCACATGAGCAGATATATAAGTATATAGCAAAATTGGCAAAGCCTGAATTAATATTCACAATCGATTATATATGTACAAGAAATAAAATGCAATTATTACTTTGACTTATGGCTTTCTGTAATGTAAAATTAACAAGTTATAGAAATGGAGATTAAAGAATGAAATTTGATGAATTAAATATTGATGAAAGAATTTTAAGAGCGGTAGAGGATATGGGCTTTGAGGAGACATCTCCTATACAGACACAGGCCATTCCTGCAGTATTGGAAGGAATTGACGTTATCGGACAGGCACAGACCGGAACAGGTAAGACTGCTGCGTACTCTATCCCTATGTTACAGAAGATTAATCCAGATGTTAAGAAACCACAGGCAATTGTACTGTGCCCTACAAGAGAGCTTGCAGTACAGGTTGCAGAAGAGATAAGAAAGCTTGCCAAGTACATGAGTGACATTAAGGTGTTACCGGTGTATGGCGGACAGGAGATTGTAAGACAGATTAAGTCGTTAAAAGCCGGTGTACAGATTATTGTTGGAACTCCGGGACGAGTTATGGATCATATGAGAAGAAAGACTGTTAAGTTTGATTCGGTATCTATGGTTATATTAGATGAAGCTGATGAGATGCTTGATATGGGATTCCGTGAGGATATGGAAACAATTCTTACAGAGACACCAGAGGAAAGACAGACAGTTCTTTTCTCAGCTACAATGCCTAAGCCTATAATGGAGATTGCAAGAAAATTCCAGAAAGACGCTAAGATTATAAAGGTTGTAAGAAAAGAACTTACAGTTTCTAATATTGATCAGTTTTATTATGAAGTAAGACCTAAGAATAAAACAGAAATCTTAAGCCGTCTTATTGATATATACAATCCTAAGCTGTCAGTTGTGTTCTGTAACACTAAGAGACAGGTAGACGAGCTTATATCAGAGCTTAAGGGCAGAGGATATTTTGCTGACGGTATACACGGAGATATGAAACAGCAACAGAGAGACCGTGTAATGGACGATTTCAGAAGTGGAAAGACAGAAATTCTTATTGCAACTGATGTTGCGGCAAGAGGAATTGATGTTGACGGAGTTGATATAGTATTTAACTATGACCTTCCACAGGACGAAGAATATTATGTACACAGAATAGGAAGAACAGGAAGGGCTGGAAAATCAGGACTTGCACTTTCATTTATATCTGGAAGAGAAGTATATAAGTTAAAGGATATTGAGAGATATTGCAAGACCAAGATTCTTGCAAAGCCAATCCCATCACTTGATGATGTCAAGAACACCAAGATGGATGGTATATTTGACAAGATTAAAGAGATGATTGAAGCTGATGAGCACAGAGCCATGCTTGATATGGTTGAGGAGCATGTTAATCAGGAAGATTATACATCAATGGATATGGCAGCAGCTCTTCTTAAGATGATTGTTGGAGATACATTGGACAGAATCGATGAGGTAGAGAATTTTCATTTTGATGAAAATGCAGATACATCAAGAATGGTAAGACTCTTTATTAATGTTGGTAAGAAGGACAAGATTACACCAGCCAATATTCTTGGAGCGATTGCAGGAGAATCCGGAATGCCGGGAAGACTTGTTGGTGCAATTGATATGATGGATAATTATACATTTGTTGATGTTCCTGCAAAGCATGCGGAAGCAGTACTTGCAGCAATGAATGACAATGTACTTATCAAGGGCAGAAAGGTTAATGTAGAGAAAGCAAATGTATCTGCCAAGCCGGCAAGAAAATCCAAGTCAAAGCCAGATACAAGAAGAAGAAAAGACGAGTCCCGTGGAAAACATGACAAACTTAAAGAACGCAGAAGTAAAAGCGGCAAGGTAAGAAGAAATGGAGAAAAGTATTAAGCTTACCAGTCTTAACAGAAAAGAAGCGTTAAGATATCTGGGTTATAAGAAAAATGCACCTGATGAACGGGTGGAAGAGCTTATGGATGAATGTGAGGAGCTTGTATTAAAGACCGCAGTTCCAAGATTTATTTATAAGAAGCTTGATTTTACAGTTAATGAAGACGGTGTGGCATTTAAGAATACAAGCATGGTGCTTCCGGGCGAGTCCATTAAGAAGCATCTGTATAAATGTGACAGTGCAATATGCATGGCTGTAACGATATCGGAAGGTATTGACAGACAGCTAAGAGTGTTGCAGCTTACGGATATGGCTAAGGCACTGGTGTTTGACAGCCTGGCAAGTGTAGCTGTTGAACAGGCATGCGATAAGGTTGAAGAACTTTTAAGAGAGGAATATCCTGATTATTACCAGACATTCAGGTTCGGGATTGGCTACGGTGATTTGCCGATAAGTATGCAGGAGCCTTTCCTGAAGGTATTAGATGCCGGTAAAAAGATAGGACTTAATCTTAACAAATCATATATGCTGGCTCCGGTAAAGTCGGTAACAGCGGTTATCGGACTTACTAAGGAGCCTGTAAGTACTAAGAACAGAGGTTGTGCAACATGCAATCTTAATAAAACCTGTGCATACAGAGGAATGGGAGGACATTGTAGTGGCTGACAGATTCAGAGAGCTCTTAAAAACTAGAGACTATATAATATTTGATGGTGCTATGGGTACAATGCTTCAGGCAGCGGGTATGAAGATGGGAGAGACACCGGAAGTGCTTAATATAACAAGACCGGAGCTTCTTGTTTCAATTGCAGAGCAGTATTACAATGCAGGATCAGATGTGGTATATGCCAATACATTTGGTGCAAACAGATATAAGCTTGAAGAATGCGGAAAAAGTGTTGAGGAGCTTGTAACTGCCGGGATTGTCAATGCAAAGAAGGCAAGAGATACAGTAAAGCCGGACGGCCTTGTTGCACTCGATGTAGGACCAATCGGACAGCTTCTTGAGCCAACAGGTGTATTAAGCTTTGAAGAAGCATATGATATGTATGCCGAGATAGTAAAGGCAGGAGCAGCTGCGGGAGCAGACCTTGTTGTATTTGAGACAATGACTGACCTTTTAGATGTCAAGGCTGCTGTACTTGCAGCTAAGGAAAACAGCGACCTTCCTATTGTTGCCACGATGACATTTGAACAGAATATGAGAACCTTCACAGGCTGCTCTATATCGGCAATGGCTCTTACACTTACAGGACTTGGCGTTGATGCACTCGGTGTAAACTGTTCTTTAGGACCTAAGGAATTAGAACCGGTTATTGAAGAACTTGTAAAATGGACTAATCTTCCAATAGTAGTAAAGCCTAATGCAGGACTTCCTGACCCTGAAACTAACCTTTACAATGTTACTGCAGCCCAGTTTGCAGATTTCATGAAGGATTTAAGAAAATATGGCATTAAGATATTCGGCGGCTGCTGTGGAACTAATCCTGAGTTCATTAAAAAATTATCAGAGATGTTAAAAAGAGAAGGCAATCCGGCAGCACCACACAAATATATTCCAGGTGCAGTGTGTTCAGCTACAAGCACTGTTGTTGTTGATGAACCAAGAATTATCGGTGAAAGAATCAATCCTACAGGTAAGAAGCTTTTTAAGGAAGCTTTGTTAAGACACGATATGGATTATATTCTTGGACAGGCTTTAGAGCAGATATCAGGTGGCGCAGATATTCTTGATGTCAATGTAGGCCTTCCGGGGATTGATGAGCGTGAAATGATGATTGATACAATAAAGTCATTACAGGCAGTTGTAGATGTCCCACTTCAGATTGATTCTACAATACCTGAAGTACTTGAGGCAGCACTCCGTGTATACAATGGTAAGCCGCTTGTCAATTCAGTTAATGGTGAGGAGGAGTCTCTTAACAATGTTCTTCCTCTTGTTAAGAAATATGGTGCAGGAGTTATAGGACTCGCACTTGATAAAGATGGTATTCCTAAGAAGGCAGAGGACAGAGTTGCGATAGCAAAGAAGATTATGGACAGGGCTGTTGCAATGGGAATCCCTAAAGAAGATATTTATATTGACTGCCTTACACTCACAGCTTCTGCTGAGCAGGAGGGCGTAATGGAAACTCTTAATGCACTTCATACAGTTAAGAATGAGCTTGGCTTAAAGACAGTGCTTGGTGTTTCTAACATTTCATTCGGACTTCCAAACAGAGTGCTTGTAAACCACATTTTCCTTACAATGGCACTTACTAACGGACTTGACCTTGCAATTATCAATCCTAACATCCCAGAGATGACAGGCGCGGTAAGGGCGTATAAGCTTCTTGCTAATATTGATAAGAATTCAGTTGATTACATAAAAAACTATGGCGCTATGCCAAATGTTTCTAAGATTGATCCTGTCAAGAAGGAAAAGAAAGATGGAAACTATACAGGAGATGATCTTTTTTATGCTGTTGAAAAAGGACTTAAGAATGAAGGTGCTGAGATAACAGAGGCTCTTCTTAAGATTATGGATTCAATGGAGATTGTTAATCAGGTGCTTATTCCTGCACTTGATAAGATAGGTGCTGAATTCGAGAAGGGTACATTGTTCCTTCCACAGCTTATTATGTCAGCAGGTGTTGCGCAGGCAGCATTTGAAGTTATAAGAAAGCATATGGTTATGTCTGATAATGCCCCTGTAAGCAAAGGAAAGATAGTTATAGCTACAGTCAAGGGTGATGTTCATGATATAGGAAAGAATATTGTTAAGGTTCTCCTAGAGAATTATGGGTATGATGTTATTGACCTTGGAAAGGATGTTGAGTACCAGGCAGTTGTTGATGCAATAAGAGATAATGATGTTAAACTGTGCGGATTATCAGCTCTTATGACAACAACACTTGTATCTATGAAGGAAACAATTGCACTTATAAGAGAAAATAATCTTGACTGCAAGGTCATGGTTGGAGGTGCGGTACTTACACCGGAATATGCTAAAGAGATAGATGCAGATTTCTATGCAAAGGATGCAAAAGAATCTGTTGATATTGCTAAAAGAGTTCTTGGTTAAAATTTTGACATATGAGAAAAAAATGGTTATACTATGTATAGCTTATTATAGTATATTTATATACTCGTTTATATCTTGGTAAAATGAGCAATCGTGGTCTGGAGGTTTGGTTTAATGGAAGAGAAAAAGATTTCGTCGGCGGTAATAAGAAGACTGCCAAGATATTACAGATATCTGGGAGAACTTATAGAGTCTGGTGTGCAGAGAATATCGTCTAAAGAACTGAGCACCAGAATGAAAGTAACTGCTTCACAGATAAGGCAGGATCTTAATAATTTTGGTGGCTTTGGTCAGCAGGGATATGGATATAATGTGCAGTATCTCTATGAAGAGATTGGTAAGATTCTTGGTATAGACCGTAATCACAATATGGTTATAATCGGAGCCGGTAATTTAGGAAAGGCTATTGTTAACTATAGTGATTTCGAGAAGAGAGGTTTTGTTATTAAGGGAATATTTGATAATAATCCTAAGATTAAAGGAACTAAGATTCGTGGAATAGAAGTAAGAATGATGAATGAGCTTACTGATTTTATTAAAGATAATGAAATTGAGATTGTTGCACTCACTATTCCGAAGGAAGCTGCCAGACAGATAGCGAAGGTTGTTGCTGATGCAGGAGTTAAGGCTATATGGAACTTTGCACATACAGATCTTAATCTTCCGGATGATGTTATTGTTGAAAATGTACATTTGTCAGAAAGTCTTATGAGACTTTCATACACTATTGCTAACAGGAAGTAACTGTTTGGGAGGATAATATGGCAGAACTTGATATTGAAAAGCTGAAAAGTTGTACAGCCATAAAACAGATACCGATACTTACTCTTGATGAGAGATGGTATCATCTTATAACGGATAAATTAAAGACTGATGAAATCTGTTATTGGGAAAAACAGGTTAATGAGCTTCTTAAGAAGCAGGGACAGGTTAATAATGATATTAAGGAAGTAAAAAAAATAAAGAATCAGCTTATTCAGGATGTTGTTGATAATATGCAGGATGATGATAATGATCCTAAGAGAGCAAAAGTGATGGAGAAGAATCAGAGACTTATTCAGGAAGCTAAGGATAAGATTAATTCTCTTGAAGATGAAGCACTCGATATTCCAAGAGATCTTGTTAATGCCAATGAGCGTCTTATGATTGAAACAGTAAAGGTGTGTTATAACAAGATTAACAGTAATAAGGAAGACCTTGAGGTTTTGGATAAGTGGATTAATGCAACAAGAGTAAAGTTAAAGAAGAATATACTTATCAAGCAAGATAAGGAAGAGGTGAATAACCGCATGTATTCTGCAATGCATGACATATTAGGACCTGACGTTATGAAGGAACTTGATAAGGTAAATGAGGAAGAGGTATGAGATATTTAACTGATTCACATACAATGAAAGCAGTTGATAACTGCTCAATACATGAATTTGGGATTCCCTCAGTGGTGCTTATGGAAAGAGCAGCACTGGGGGTTTCAGCTTTTTTAAGAAAGCATGCAGAGCACAACAATAAGAAAACAGGAATAAAAGTTGTGTGTGTATGCGGAAGCGGGAATAATGGTGCAGATGGTCTTGCAGCAGCAAGACAGCTTAATGAAGATGGAATTGATGTACATGTTGTGTTTGCTGGTACATCGGAGGGAACTGATGAATACAGGCTTCAGAAATCAATTGTCGGTAATCTTGGAATTGACTGTGTTGAATATGATGGCAATATTGATTTTTCTGAATATGATTATATTATAGATGCAATATTTGGCATTGGCTTATCAAGAGCAGTTGAGGGAAGATATGCGCAGGTTATAGAAGCAATTAATAAAGCCCGGGAGAATCCTGATACGAAGATAATTGCCGTTGATATTGCGTCAGGCATAAGTGCAGATAATGGACAGATTATGGGAATTGCTGTCAAAGCAGATTACACAATCACATTTGGATATAATAAGACAGGTATCATGTTTTACCCGGGAGCTTCATACAGTGGTAGTGTAAAAGTCATTAATGCAGGATTTGTAACAGAGGATATATTACATAAAAAAGTCAAATGTTTCGGCAGTATTTTTACATATGACGATGAAGATGTGGGCAGACTTCTTGTAAGAAAACCTGATTCTAATAAAGGAACATATGGCAGAACACTTATTATAGCAGGCTCTAAGAATATGGGAGGAGCCGCAATTCTTAGTGCATCAGCCGCATACAGAAGTGGAACAGGGCTTGTAAAGGTACTTACACATGAGATTAATAAGACAGCACTGTTATGCAGAATGCCAGAATGTCTGATATCAACATATCAGGATAATATGCCGCTGGCAGCAGAACTTAAAGCAGATTTTGAATGGGCAAAAAGTATAGCTGTGGGACCGGGATTATCTATGAACGTGGCAGCAGCAGAGATTACCAGATGTGTTCTTGAAAGAGATGATAAAGTAAGAATACTTGATGCAGATGCACTTAACATTATTGCTGGCGAACATATTGATTATAAAGGAAGCAGAGAAGGGCAGATTATAATCACACCTCATATTATGGAAATGTCAAGGCTTACAGGAAAGACAGTTGCTGATATTAAAGAGCATATGATTGAGTCTGCTAAGGAATATGCAATACAACATTCATGTATATGCATATTAAAGGATGCAAGAACAGTAGTTACTGACGGACAGAAAGTATATATTAACTGTACTGGAAATGACGGAATGTCCACAGGAGGCTGCGGTGATGTGCTTACTGGACTTATTGCAGGAATGACAGCCATGGGGTTAGATGCATTTGAAGCAGCATGTCTTTCTGTATATGTTCATGGCAAAGCAGGGGATTATGCGGCATCAGGCAAAGGCAGAGCCGGAATGACGGCAGCAGATATATCAGAAGCAATTGCATATGTCCTGAAAAGATAAATGATAACTGAATACACACTTAAAATCAGGCAATACTAAAGCCAAGGTAAGAAATATAGCTTTAGGAGTGTGACAGTTGTGGTAATAAAAAGAGGAGATATTTTTTATGCAGATTTAAGACCGGTGGTTGGTTCAGAACAGGGGGGAATAAGACCGGTACTTATAATTCAGAATGATACGGGGAATAAACATAGTCCGACAGTTATCTGTGCAGCAATAACAAGCCAGATGCATAAAAGCAAACTGCCGACTCATGTTGAACTCGATTCTGCCAGATACGATATGGTAAAGGATTCGGTTATTCTGTTAGAACAGTTGAGAACAATAGATAAAAGAAGACTTAAAGATAAGGTATGTCACCTTGATAATGATATAATAGGACAGGTGAATAAAGCATTGTCTGTAAGCCTTGAGATGAATTGACTATCAGCATAATAATGTGTTATTATTGAAATGATAATTATTTATTAAAGAACAACTTATAAATATGGAGGAAAGCTATGAATGACGGCCATCCCGCGGATGGGAAAGAAAAGAGGTTTTCATCTCTGCTTAAGTTATTTGGCAGGGGAAAACGAGATGAAGATGTAACAGAAGAGATAATGGATATGGTTAATGAGAGCCATGAACAGGGTGTTCTTGAAGAAAATGAAGCTGAGATGATAGGTAATATCTTTGAATTCGGCGAGAAACAGGCGTCTGATGTAATGACGCACAGAAACAATATCGTGGCACTTGATGATGATATTACTGTCAGAGAAGCATTTGACAGGATAATGAAAGAGAATTATTCAAGATATCCTGTGTATGATGGAGACATTGATAATATTACAGGTATTTTACATATCCGGGATCTTCTTAAAATATATGTTGATAAGGATAATCAGGATAGGAAGCTTAGAGATGTAGAAGATACAGTACTTTTTAAGCCATATTGTATACCTGAAACAAGAAATATAAGTCCGTTATTCAGACAGATGCAATCAGAAAAGATTCATATGGCTATTGTTGTTGATGAATATGGACAGACAGCAGGAATTGTCACGATGGAAGATATACTTGAAGAAATCGTTGGTAATATTCTTGATGAATATGATGAAGAAGAAGAACAGATTGTAACCGACGCAGACGGTTCATATATAATAGAAGGTCAGGCGGATCTTGAGGATGTAGAAGCTAAGTTAGGAATAGAGTTTGAATGCGAAGATATTGATACTTTGAGCGGCTTTATGATTTATAAGCTTGGGAAGATACCTGATGACGGGGAGAACTTTGAGGTAGAATACAAAGGATATATATTCAGAACTCTTGATGTACGAGGAAGAATGATACTTAAAGTTAAGGTTGAGAAAACCAGTCAGGGACAGCATGCTTAGAGAATAATGGTCCTGTTCCTTAGAATGGGGGACTTTTTATGCGAAGATACGAATTGGATACTTCATATCAAGGCAACATGCCTAATGAAGTAGAATTTACACTTGATAACAGATATGTAGTTAAAATAGGTGATGAAAGATTTTACAATCTCATGGGCGAGACCATGCTTTCTGCATTTAACGGACTGGTGCATCCGGATGATGTCATGGGTTTTGAGCAGTTTATTAATTCAGATATGTCTGTGAGATATTATATAGTCAGATGTCTTATAAAGAATGGTTCATACAGATGGATGCTTCTGGTAAAGAAGCGTATATATGAAGTTGGTACAGACCGTATGGTTGAGCTTGTGGCACAGGATATAATTGTTATTTCGAATGATTTTGACATGTATTATCACCGTGTAAGAAAATACAGGGCAATAATTAATGTTATTGATGAGAAGATATTTGAATATGATCCTGTTTCTGGAATGATTACAATATATTGTTATCGTAATAATAAATCTGAGATATTTGAGAGAACCAGTCTTAAGGAATGGAAAGAAGCGTGTATCACTAAGGGCTTTGTAACAGGTGATGATGCTGTTCAGTTTGAAGCATTATGTACAGCAATTGCAAGTGGAATGAATAACTTTATTGTTAAGCTGTCGTCATCTGTTATGTCTAAAGGAGAAAGAGTTGACAATCTTATCTTCAGAGGACAGTCACTTCTGGCTGATGGAGAAAACAGAATTACAGTAGGCGTAATATCTGAACCAGATAGAAGAACCAGAACTGTTCAGGAGTATGTCGGAGTAGATGAGGCAAAACTTGATTTAGCGACAGGCATATATAACAAGAAGACTGTAACAGATATGATAACCGATGATATCAATAAAACAGCGGTTTCAGACAGAAACCGCCAGATGTTCCTGATGATTCTTGATATTGATAACTTCAAGAGTGTTAATGACAGTTATGGACATTATTTTGGTGATGAGGTTATTAAAGCATTTGCAGATTCATTAAAATTATCAGTTGGCGGACGTGGAATAGTTGGACGCATAGGCGGAGATGAATTTATAGTACTTATAAAAGATGTTACGATTGAAGAACTTCGCATTATGCTTAAGGCAATGAGAAAGGGACTTAAGGTATCGCTTGCACAGAAGCAGCCAGAGTATATGTTTTCAACATCAATTGGTATCGCACAGTTTGGCAAGGATGGCAGTGATTTTGAGACATTGTTTAAGATAGCTGATGCAGCACTTTATATAGCCAAGGAAAAAGGCAAGGACAGATATATTATATATGATTATAATAAGCATGGAGATATTCTGGCTGACATGAAGCATGACATTGCATTTGGAAGTGGCTTTATGAAGCCTATGGCTAAATATGAGCTTGCAACCAATATTGTAATGAAAGTATCGCTTGGAATGATGACAGTAAAAGAAGTGCTTTCAGAGCTTACCGATAAGCTTAATATTCATGGAATAAGTATTTACAGTGGTAATGATATGGAATGCATATACAGTACAGGTCACTATAAGAATAATGTAATTGAGGCAGCATATGTTAATGATGATAAATTTGTGAATCATTTTGATGAATATGGCGTTAACATGGTGAATAATATAGCGTCACTTACTATAGAATTCCCGGAAGTTTTTAGAAAACTCAGAGACAACAATATATGCTCGTTTCTTCAGATGAAGGCTGATGGTGCTGATGGTAAAGAATATATGGTAGAATTTGATATATTTGGCACTAACAGAAGAAAGTGGAGTGATACAGATGTTATCATGCTCAGAATGGTAGTTCTTGGAGTAGTAAATGCTATAAGTGGGCAATTGACAGATTGATGTTCTGTGTTATAATAATTGACAATAAATGCATTTTTATGCATTTTAATATCAGAATTTAGGAGATTAGGTTATGAGACGAGCAGTTTTTTCTATTCTCGTGGGTAATTCATCTGGTGTACTTAGCCGTGTCGCTGGAATGTTCAGCCGTAGAGGATATAATATAGACAGCCTTACGGTTGGTGAAACTCTCAATCCTGAATTGTCACGTATGACAATAGCTGTAACAGGTGAAGATGATGTACTTGAACAGATTGAGAAACAGCTTAATAAGCTTATAGATGTTAAGGAAATTGTGGAGCTTCCTGCACATGAATCAGTATGCAGAGAACTTGTTATGATTAAAGTTGAATGTGGACCAGAGAAGAGACAGCAGGTATCTTCTATTGCAGATATATTCAGAGCCAATATTGTAGATGTATCTAAGGAGTCCATGATAATTGCACTTACAGGAAGTTTAAGCAAGATGAATGCGTTTGTGGAACTTCTGGAAGATTTCAACATTACGGAGATTGCAAGAACAGGAATTACAGGACTTGCAAGAGGAAGCGCAGATTTGAATAAGATGTAATAATTCTTTGGAGTATCCGGAGAACTTTTACAATATAAAACACATTTATATGGAGGTAGTTTAAAATGGCAGAAGCTAAGATCTATTATCAGTCAGATTGTAATTTATCATTACTTGACGGTAAGACAATCGCTATTATCGGTTATGGTAGCCAGGGACATGCACACGCATTAAATCTTAAGGATTCAGGTTGTCATGTTATTATCGGACTTTATGAGGGTTCTAAGTCATGGAAGAGAGCTGAGGAGCAGGGATTTGAAGTATTTACTGCAGCAGAGGCTGCTAAGAGAGCTGACATCATCATGATTCTTATCAATGATGAGAAGCAGGCTAAGCTTTATAAGGATGATATCGAGCCAAATCTTGAGCCAGGTAACATGCTTATGTTCGCTCATGGTTTCAACATTCATTTTGGTTTAATTAAGGCACCTAAGGGCGTTGATGTAACAATGATTGCGCCTAAGGCACCTGGACATACAGTACGTTCAGAATATCAGGCTGGAAAGGGAACTCCTTGTCTTGTAGCTGTAGAGCAGGATGAGACAGGAAAGGCTCTTGACATGGCACTTGCTTATGGTCTTGGTATCGGTGGAGCAAGAGCTGGTCTTCTTGAGACAACATTCAGAACAGAGACAGAGACAGACCTCTTTGGTGAGCAGGCAGTTCTTTGTGGTGGTGTTTGTGCACTTATGCAGGCTGGTTTCGAAACTCTTTGCGAAGCTGGATATGATCCACGTAACGCTTACTTCGAGTGTATTCATGAGATGAAGCTTATCGTTGACCTTATTTACCAGTCAGGATTCGCTGGAATGAGATACTCAATCTCTAATACAGCTGAGTATGGTGATTACATAACAGGTCCTAAGATTATCACAGAGGATACTAAGAAGGCTATGAAGAAGATCCTTTCTGATATTCAGGATGGTTCATTTGCTAAGGAATTCTTACTTGACATGAGTGATGCTGGTGGACAGGTTCACTTCAAGGCTATGAGAAAGCTTGCTTCTGAGCATCCATCAGAGAAGGTTGGAGCAGAAATCAGAAAGCTTTACAGCTGGAACAATGAAAGCGATATGCTTATCAATAACTAATAATCAGTAATTGATAATATTTAAGGGCTGCCATTATGGCAGCCCTTTTTGATAAGATTGATTTTGTTTTATTGTTCCTGATCTTTTTTGAATTCGTCTTTGTTCTCATCGTATTTTTTATTATAAAGATTCTTTGTTCTGTTGAACTGAAATCCAATTACAACAGCAACTACAATAATTGCTATTATGTTAATAAGCAGTTTCATGGCAAAACCTCCTTATTTATCTTCTCCTGCGGGAATGCTTTCTTCTTGACTGCTGTAATCTGACATATCCGAATGCGGCAGCACCAATAATAATTACAACAATTATAACAATCACTGCCACTGATACTTTTCTTTTAGAAGTTTCTTTGTGTGCTGCTTTTATTTCCTGCTGTTCTTTAGCAATGCTTGCTTCTTCAGCAGCTTTGGAACTTTCTATGGATTCCTTTTCGGCAGCTTCTTTAGCGAGTCTTTCCTGCTCTTCATATGTAGTAATATTTTCTAACATATCATTGCCGGTATCATTACCAACGGTAGTCCTGTATAATCCAAAATCAGCACAGCTGTATTCATAATCATCTGATACATAGAACCAGCACCACTGCTGTGATACATGCTTTTTATAAGCTGCTGTCTGTACTTCAATTGAAGTGCGGTTTCCCATACGAGAAAGAGGAAGCCTTAAGTTCATGGTAATTTTATTCTCTGTGTACAGATGAAGATAAGTTTTAGGAACATCCCATGTACCATAATTGGATGCTGACTCTGGAAATACAGAGGAATCATTGCTTGTCTCTACTGATTCTGCAACAGCATGAGAGAATAGCATATGACCGCCGTGACCATATTCTCCATTAAGATCCTGTGTTACTACAACAAGAGGTTTAAATCGTCTTATACATGATGTAGTATAGGCTTTGACATCATCATATACATACTGCTTCTTTGCAGCTTCTAATGTCTGACTGTAAAGGTCGGGAAAATCTCCACATACTGGGTAATGCTTTATGCCTGATTCCCACAATCCGTCAAGCTTTTCGTGTTCTCTAATCTTGGCTGATGTAGTGAATTCGCACATATAGGCAACCTGAACGGAAAGATTTTGTTCACCACCGTAAGTGGCAAGTACTCCTCCAAGGAAAAGTATCTCGTCATCTGCATGCGTTGCGAAAACAAGAATGTCAGCATTATCGCATGGAGTCTTCCATGTCTGAACATCTTCAGGCACAGAACCCTTGGAATATACATGCATATCACAGATTGATTCCTTAGATGCAAATGTAATTGTCATCTCAGTTGTACCATCGGGAATCTGGACATATTCGTGAAGAAAACCATTAGTTCCGTTAGTTTCAGTCTTTCCATTATAAGAAAGAGTCCATTCTGAAGGAATTAAATCCCATTTGATATAAAGTGAGTACATTTTTTCAGAGGAAGTTATTGTGATTGTGTCTCCTGATGAAAATGTGGTTTTTGTGTTGTAAGAACCATCGGTCATCCTGCTGATGCTTCCCTGGTTAGAAAGTGTTATATCAGCATTTACTTCTGCAGCCTGATTGTCTTCTGCTTTAACGGCGGAAGGGAAAAGAACTATGCAGAATAGTGTAATAGTAATTGAAGCAAGCAGTTTTAAAATACTGCTTTTTGATTTGATATAAGTCATTAATCTGTACCATTCCTTATTAAAATTTATTCTTATTATTATAAACATAATATGCAGGTACTTTCAACAACCTAAAATGATATGTTATAATAAAAATAAATAAATAAAGCTGTTAAAAGGTTACAGATATAGATGAGAAAAGATTTTGATGAAATGTACAGACTGGGTTTGTACGGCAATGGAATAGAGAGAATTAAATTGAAAAAAGCAGTTCAGATAATTCAGAAAGCTTCAGCTTCACAAGTTAAGATTGTAGATATCGGACATGATAATTTTGATTCAGCATGTGAGGCACTTGAGCTTGGTTCGGTTGATATGGCAGTTGTTGACATGGCACAGCTTATCAGGATGGAAAAGAATGATGAGAATCTTCCTTATGGGGTTGTTATTTCGGGTGTTTTAAAACGCGGCGATTCAAGATATGTAATGATAAGAAAGAGACATGCAAAAGACCTTATTGAAAATGCTGTTGTTGCAACTGACTCATACAGCAAGACGGAGCGTATTAAACATATGTATGATGGAATAAGCTGTGTAGTAGAGACGGATATAAGAAAATGTATTGAAAAGCTGGATGCGTCAGAATGTGATGCTGTATTTGTACTTTTAGAAGATATTAAGGCAGCAAGGCTACATAATAGTTTTCTGTATAGATATACAATCATGGATTATGGAGAATGTGTTCCTGTGCATGGTGAGGGTGTGTATGCAATGCTTACTAAAGGGAAAAAAGAGGCTGTCCGCACGGCAAGAGAATTGTCACATAAGAGTACAGCAGAATGTTTTGAGATAGAAGATGATATAATTAGCAGGGTTATGCAGAATGTATATGTTAAGACATGTGATGTGTATGCAAGAATCAGTTCTGACAGACTGGAGATATATGCAGATGTTACCGGTAACAGGGGACGCATAAGAGTTAATGAAAGGGGTACATTTGTTAATAAGAACCTTATTATCACAAAAATAGTAGACAGAATTAGTAAAAGTATGTAATAATAATATATTGATATATATTATTAAAGCTTGGAAAGAGGATATATGGAATTTAAGAAAATCAATGATAGAAGATTCCAGTGCAGACTCGATGAGGAAGACCTGGAAGATAATAATATTTCCTTAGATGATTTCTTTAAGAATGATACAGACAAGATACACAGCCTTCTTGAAGTTATTATGGAGGAGGCTGAAAAAAATATAGGTGTTACTTTAAGTGGGGAGGTTATGTCACTACAGCTTGCACCACAGCCAGACCATTCAATACTTCTTACAGTTTCATCTGGTAAAGAAGATCTGGGTAATATGTTAAGAAAAGCAGGGGAAAGTATATCTAAGGCATTTTCAAAACCAGAGAAGAGTAATGTGATTAAGAATGGTGAAGGTACATTTAAAGATGCACCTTTTGAAACATTTGGAGACAGTCTAGATAAGTTCGAATTACCAGATGCACAGACAGATGAACTTAAGAAGACAGGACAGAAGAAGAAAGCAAGTAATGTTATTAAAGCCGGATGCGGCGTATTCAGGTTGGAAAGCCTTAATGATTTTGAGGAAATGTGTACTGTAAGTTCAAGAACATGGGGAATAACTAATGCACTGTATAAGAATAAAGAAGATGATACATATTATCTTGTACTTGAGAAAGGAAGATGCTCAGAGGAAAAATACAGAAGTCTTCTGAATCTTTTGATGGAGTACAGTGTGTTTGATTCTTCAAAAGAAGAACGTGTTGCATTTATAAGGGAGCATTATAGTGTAGTAATAGGCAGCAATGCTATTAATGTAGTAAAGAAATATATGTAGATTAATTATTCAGGCAGAATCTGAATGATGAGGTAAGGAGGCAGTATATGAGATATCCTGAATTCTTATCCGAAGGCGGAACTATAGGCTTCGTTGCACCATCTTTTGGTTGTGCGACGGAGCCTTATAAAACAGCATTCGGAATGACAATTAAAAGATTTGAAAAAGAGGGTTATACAGTAGAGCTTGGTCCTAATTGTTATGAGGACAATGGAATTGGGATAAGCAACACACCGCAGGAATGCGGTAAGGAGCTTACACAGATGTATGAGAGTAATGTCAATGATGTGCTTATATCATGTGGCGGTGGTGAACTGATGTGTGAGATTCTGCCATATGTTGATTTTGACAGGATTAAGGCGGCAAAGCCTAAGTGGTATCTTGGATATTCTGATAATACCAACTTCACATTTTTACAGAACACGATTGCTGATACTGCAAGTGTATACGGACCATGTGCAGGCGCATTTGCAATGAAGGACTGGCATCAGGCGCTTGTGGATACTTTTGATGTGCTTCGTGGAAAAGGCTGCAAGAACAATAACGGAGTTGTGGAAAAACAGGTCCATGGATATGACACATGGGAGAGAGAGTCTCTAAAGAACGAGGAGAACCCTGCACCACAATACAATCTTACTGAGAAGAAGATTTTAAGAAAATATGTTGGTGGGGACGAATGTGATACGGAGATTGCATTTGAAGGAAGGCTTGTCGGCGGCTGCATGGACTGTCTTGTTAATCTTACGGGTACAAGCTTTGACAAGGTTAAAGAGTTTAACGAAAGATACGCAGCTGACGGAATTATATGGTTCTTAGAGAGCTGTGATCTGAATGTATTTGCAATCAGAAGGGCTATGTGGCAGATGGATAATGCCGGATGGTTTAAGAATGTGAAGGGATTTCTCATAGGAAGACCGCTGTGCTACGGACAGGAAATGATGGGGCTTGACCAGTACAGAGCAGTTACAGGTATTGCGGCAAAGTATAATGTGCCGGTTATAATGGACTGTGATTTCGGGCATCTTTCACCTTCAATGCCGATAGTAAGTGGGGTATATACACAGGTTAAGGTTAAGGATAACGACCTTTCACTTAATTACCGTTTCTGTTAATATTAACGATTGAAAAACACACTTTAATAGGGTAAAATGTTAAAATGACTATTAATAATACCTGTTATATCAGGGATAAGATAAGGAGAAAACAATGGGTAGGATATTTAAGTTTGATAAAGATGTTGATACAGATCAGATTATTGCATCGCAGTATCTTTTGTTTCCGACAATTGATGAGATGAAGAGTCATACATTTGAATCATTAGACTCTGATTTTGCTTCTGCTGTAAAGCCGGGAGATTTCGTTGTTGCAGATGACAACTTTGGATGTGGTTCATCAAGAGAGCAGGCACCAAGCGTACTTAAGGCGTTAGGTGTCAAGGCAGTGATTGCCAAATCATTTGCAAGAATATTCTATCGTAATGCTATTAATATAGGACTTCCTGTTATTGTATGTAAAGAACTCCATGACGAAGTTAATGCGGGGGATGAATGTGAGCTTTCATTAGAAGATGGAATTATAACTGTTAATGGAAAGACTTATACATGTACAAAGCTTCCAGCCAAGATGCAGGCTATTCTTAATCAGGGCGGACTTATTGCATCACTTAATGATGAGGCAGAAGAGTCTGAGAGTGCAGCTGTAACAGCGGGCGAGGCAAAGCATGGCATGACTATTGCAGAGAAGATTATTGCAAGGGCAGCAGGTCTTTCACAGGTTAAGGCTGGTGATATTGCAACTGTTACTCTTGACAGACTTATGAGTAATGATGGAACAACACATCTTACTATTGGTATGTATGAGAAGTTAAAGAATCCTCATATTGCTGACAAGGATAAGCTTGTATGGATTGTAGACCACAATATTCCATCAGACAGTCCTAAGACAGCAGCCTCACAGAAGAAGATGAGAGACTTTGCTAAGGCTAATGATATTAAGTTCTACGAGGGCGAGGGTGTGTGTCATCAGGTTATGATGGAAAATCATGTAGTGCCGGGTGAACTTATATTTGGAGCAGACAGCCATACTTGTGCATATGGTGCGTTAGGTGCATTTGGTACAGGTGTTGGTTGTACAGATTATTTGTATGCAATGGTTACAGGAACATCATGGGTAATGGTTCCGGGAACATTAAGATTCAACCTTAAGGGAAAGCTTAGCGATGGAGTATATGCAAGAGATTTAATACTCTCTATTATTGGAAAGATTGGTGCTAACGGTGCTAACTATAAAGCAATGGAATTTGCAGGAGAAGGCTTACACAGCCTTTCAATGGCAGACAGAATATCAATCTGTAACCTTTGCGTAGAGGCAGGTGCTAAGACTGCACTCATGGAAGTTGATGATGTTGCAATGGATTATCTTAAGGAGCATGGCAGAGAGCCAAAGGCATGCTTTACATCAGATGATGATGCAGTATTTGAGCAGGTTTATGATATTGATCTTTCAACAATACAGCCAATCGTTGCAAAGCCACATTTTGTTGACAATGTAGTTCCGGCTAAGGAATCACTTGGCGTTAAGATTGATGAAGCATTTCTTGGCTCATGTAACAATGGACGAATCGAGGATTTAAGAGTTGGTGCAGCGATCATCAAAGGGAAAAAGGTTGCTCCTAAGGTAAGATTCCTTGTAGTTCCTGCAAGCCGTTCGGTATATCTTCAGGCTATGAAAGAGGGACTCCTTGATATATTCATGGACGCAGGTGCAATTGTTATGAATCCTAACTGCTCTGTATGCTGGGGCAGCTGTCAGGGTGTTATCGGTGAGGGCGAGACTCTTATCAGCACAGGTACACGAAACTTCAAGGGTCGTGCAGGACATAAAGATTCTTTCGTATATCTTGCTTCAGCGGCAACTGTTACAGCATCAGCAATCAAGGGCGAGATAGCAACAGCAGACATGGTATAAGATAAGGATTTAACTTCAAAGGAGTAATTATGAACGAGAAATTTAGCGGTAAAGTATGGGTGCTTGGTGATGACATTGATACAGATATCATTATTCCTACAGAGTACCTCGCATTAAAGACAGTAGAAGATATGAAGCCATATGCATTTTCGCCATTAAGACCAGAACTTGCAGGTCAGATTAAGCCAGGCGACATCATTGTTGCAGGAAAGAACTTTGGTTGTGGTTCATCAAGAGAGCAAGCACCTGAGGTTATTAAGGCATTAGGTATTAAATGTGTTATTGCCAAATCATATGCAAGAATATTCTTCAGAAATTCTATTAATAACGGACTTCTCCTTATAGAGAATGCAGACCTTCACGACGAAGTTACGGAAGGCGATACTATTGATGTTGAAGTAAATGCAAAGATTACACACAATGGAAAAGCATATCCTATTGCTTCACTTCCTGATAATCTTGTGGATATACTTAATGCAGGCGGACTTGTTAAGGCAATGAGAAAGCTTAACGGTCTTGACTAAGACAGGGAGAGGTAAGAATAATGGGACATACAATTATTGAGAAGATTATTGGAAAGAATATTGGCAGGGAAGTAAAGCCGGGAGATATCGTAACTGTTAATGTTGACAGAGTAATGATTCATGATATTTTCATTCCATTTGTTAAAGAGAAATTCGAGGAAATGGGATTCACTAAGATATGGGACCCTGATAAGGCAGTTCTTATATATGACCACCTTGTTCCAGCAAGTCAGGTTGATGATACAAGACATTTCCGTATTGGTAATGAATTTGTGGAAAAATACGGAATGAAGAATATCCATCGTTCAGACGGAATCTGCCATCAGTTAATGACAGAGGCAGGTTATGTAAAGCCGGGAGATATCGCATTTGGTACAGACAGCCACACAACAACATACGGCTGTGTTGGTGCATTTTCATCAGGTATCGGATATACAGAGATGGCAAGTGTATTAGGAACAGGCAAAATGTGGGTTAAAGTTCCACAGACTATCAAGGTAACAGTTAATGGAAAGCTTCCTGAAAATGTGCGTTCAAAGGATATCATATTAAGACTTATCGGTGACCTTGGAGCAGATGGCGCAACTTATCAGGCACTTGAATTCACAGGTTCAACAATTGACGAGATGAGCGTTGCAAGCCGTATGACTATGTCTAACATGGCTATTGAAGCCGGTGCCAAATGTGCTCTTTTTACACCAGATGAAAAGACAGCAGAGTACTGTAATGTAGAACTTACAGATGAATTAAAGGATTTAAAGGGAGATGCGGATGCAGTATATGCAAGAGAGATTACATATAATGCAGAGGATTTAGTTCCGGTTCTTGCATGTCCTTCACAGGTAGATAACATCAAACCTGTTACAGAGCTTGCCGGAACAGCAGTAGACCAGGTATTCATCGGCTCATGTACTAACGGAAGATTAGAGGATCTTCAGTGTGCAGCAGCTATTCTTAAGGGTAAGAAGGTTGCACCATTTGTCAAGTTGATAGTTACTCCTGCAAGCCGCAAGATATATAAAGAAGCACTTGCAGATGGAACACTTGAGACACTTGTTGAAGCCGGTGCAATTGTTACACATCCGGGATGCGGATTATGCTGTGGACGAACAGGCGGAATTCTTACTGACGGAGAGGTAGTTGTTGCAACTAACAACAGAAACTTCCTTGGAAGAATGGGAACAAGCAAGGTTAAGATATTCCTTGCGTCCCCTGCTACAGCAGCAGCAAGTGCTATTGCTGGAAAGATTGTGGAGGCTTAAAAACAGACAGACTTTACATAATTTCTGAAATTCTTAGACAATATAATATTGTGATAAAGGGAGGCATATTCTACGGAGGATATGCCTTCTATGTAATTAGGGGTATAAGTTATATTTACAAGGCCTGAAAGCATGTCAACGGCCTTATTATACGCAATTGCAGCTTCTGCTTCGGATGAGAATTCACCGAGTATATAGTCGCCGTTAATATGAATCCTGGTTCTGTACATAATTCGTCCATTCTTAGTAAACTGGGAAACACCATTGTATTTATTGACAACAAGAATGTTTTCGTATCTGTAATCATGCGTATCCCCATTTTTAAATACATAATCCCTGCCTTTTACAGAGTGGCTTCTTACTCCGAATCTTGAGAGAATGCTTGTCTGCATTCCATAATCATTTACAAAATAATATCCTCCGCGGCTCATAATTGTGTGGTTGGAATAGTAAAAAAGGTCATCAGTAGAAAACTGTAAAACCTCATGTTCTTTGAGAAAATACAGGAAATATTTATGGCACATATATATAGGTGTCTTTATATAAATGTTGTTATCCCTGAAATTGATAAGTGAGATGTATTTACCAAGAGAAAGTGTCATTGCTTCATTATATGAAGTTGTTCTGTGGTCAGTATCAATCCAGTGGTCAGAAGAATTGTTTATTATCTCACAGGCTTCGTTGTACATGGCATGACAGGAAGCCTCGTCAGAGGAACTTCCGAGGCTGATGTGTTTATTCTTATATGTAAATGACGCACGGTAATATATTTCACCGCTTTTTTTTCTTGCTTCGTAAACTCCTGTCATGAGAATCCCCCAATTGTTCTATAAACTTGTCCTTTAAACCCACTATTTCATCACATTTTGCAATATTAGTAGGCTTCCCCAAACTTATACTCTGATTTAATGTGCCATTTGACACTACCATTGATATAAAGATTATAACATATATTAATTGTGTATACAGATATAATTATATATAATAAATGATAACACATTGGCAGAACATATTGAAAGGTAAAAGAATGAGTAAAAGAAATATAACATTTATAATTATGATAATTACACTTATGACATTGCCGTTATCAGCATGTGGAAAGAATAAGAATAACATTTCAACTGATAACAGCCAGAAGCTGCAAAGTGAAAGCGGTCAGGAATATGATGATGGCAGAGATGCGCATATGATTCCGGCTGGTGAATCACAGACAAATGGTGAGTTACAGAAGACCGGCGAAAAGAAGAATGTACAGGAAAATGCTTCTGATGCGCAGTATAATAACATTAATTCTGAGCTGCCGCCAGTAAGTATCGTACCCGAAAGTACTGCTGCCGCCAGTAGCGATGCGGCTGATAAGGATACTTCAGGAACTGACAATACTTCAGGAACAGACAGTACCAGTTCAGAAAACGATAAAACGGAAAACACAAAGACAGATCCGATAGAGCTGCCATTTGTTCCGGCTTACTAAATATTATATTAAGAGGCAGAAGGCATGAGATATAAAATTAGTGATCTGGCAAAATTATTAGATGTGTCTACTAATACTGTCAGACGATATGAGGACATGGGTTATATATCAGCTGTACGCGATGAAAACAGTGGATACAGGTATTATGATGATGATGGGATATTCGGTGTACTTAATGCCAAGATGCATGTGAAGTATGGCTTTTCACATGAACAGATAGCAAAGATGCAGCATTTTTCATTAGAACAGTCTATTGAGGCATACAAGGAACGCATGGATGAGATGGACAGGCAGATTGCGTATATGACATATTTAAGGCACAGGCTGAAAGATGATTATGTGCTGATGAATAAGGCTGCAGTCAATTCGGACATATATGAGAAGAACAGCCTTGACTTAAGATATGTTCTGTACAAATATGGTGAAAAACTGCTTCAGGAGCCGGAACGGTTATTGCAGGTGAAAGAATTTCTGTATAATTCTCCTGAATTACAACACATATATATGATTCCAAAGGAAGAGATTGAAGAGGGCAGATTTACTATATGCTGTGGAATTGCTGTAAAAGAGGAGCATGTTGAGAAGTACAGACTTAAGACCAATGACTATGCCAGGCATTATACAGCCAAGCCATCTGTTATGGGAATCTCAAGAATTCCAGCAAAATTAAGCTTGATGAGTGAAAAGTCTGATGATGAGGTTCGTCAGATTATGATTGGAAAGCATATTACATATATGAAAGAACATAATCTTAAAGTGGCAGGAGACGTGACAGGAATTGTTATAAGCAAGGCATATGAAGATGAAGAAGAGGTGTTATATGTGCTGATGTGTGTACCTGTAACTGCAAAGTAATATTATTTTAAAATGTATTTCGTACATAAGGGTATTGTTTTTGCACAGAAGTCTGTTGTATAATATCAAAAGCCTACGACATTTTCGCAGGCACACTATATTAATTATGAGGTGTATTAAAGATGAGCATGTTCTACAGAAGTACTAGAGACGACAGTGTTAAGGTTACTGCATCGCAGGCTATATTAAAGGGGCTGGCAGCAGACGGAGGACTTTTTGTACCAGAGAGTATTCCATCATTAGATAAAAGCTTAGAAGAGTTGTCTAAGATGAATTATAAGGAAGTTGCTTATGAAGTTATGAAGCTTATGCTTGATGATTTCACAGAGGAAGAACTTAAGAGCTGTATAGACAGAGCTTATGATTCTAAGTTTGATACAGAGGAGATGACTCCACTTGTTAAAGTTGAGAATGAATATTTCCTTGAACTTTTCCATGGAGCTACAATAGCTTTCAAGGATATGGCACTTTCTATACTTCCACATCTTCTTACAACTTCTGCAAAGAAGAACAATGTTAAGAATGAAATTGTCATTCTTACAGCTACATCAGGAGATACAGGAAAGGCAGCTTTAGCTGGATTTGCTAATGTTCCTGGGACTAAGATTATCGTATTCTATCCTAAGAATGGTGTAAGCCCAATTCAGGAGAAGCAGATGGTAACCCAGAAGGGTGATAATACATATGTAATCGGAATCAAGGGTAACTTTGATGATGCACAGACAGGCGTTAAGAACATTTTCTCTGATAAGGAATTGGAGAAGGTTATGAATGATGCCGGATTCCAGTTCTCATCAGCTAATTCAATCAATATCGGAAGACTTGTTCCTCAGATTGTTTATTATGTATATGCGTATGCCAAGTTATTAGCTAATGGAGAGATTAAGGATGGCGAGAAGATAAATGTAGTTGTTCCTACAGGTAACTTTGGTAATATTTTAGCTGCATTTTACGCTAAGAATATGGGACTTCCTATTAATAAGTTTATATGTGCATCTAATGAGAATAAGGTATTATATGATTTCTTCACAACAGGTGAGTATGACAGAAACAGAGAATTCGTTCTTACAACTTCACCATCTATGGATATCCTTATCTCTAGTAATCTTGAGAGACTTATATACAGAATTGCCGGTAATAATGCAGCTAAGAATGCAGAACTTATGGCATCATTAAAGTCAGAAGGAAAGTACAAGATTACAGATGATATGAAAGCACAGTTAGCTGACTTCTATGGCAATTATGCTACAGAGGCAGAGGACGCAGCTACAATCAAGAAGATATATGAAGATTGCGGATATGTAATTGATACACATACATCAGTTGCTGCAACTGTATATGATAAGTACAGAAAAGAAACAGGCGATACAACTAAGACAGTTATTGCTTCAACAGCAAGCCCATATAAGTTTACAAGAAGCGTTATGAATGCTATTGATTCCAAATATGATTCAATGGGAGACTTCGAACTTGTAGATGAGCTTAGCAAGATAAGCAATGTCAAAGTTCCTAACGCAATTGAAGAAATCAGAACAGCACCAGTTCTTCATGATACTGTATGCGATTCTGATAAGATGTGTGATGAAGTTAAGAAGATTCTTGGAATCTAATGAAAATATAAAAATCTCCGGACTGTGTAAAAAAGGTCCGGAGATTTTTTGTTTATCTGTCAACAATTACTCCCTGACAGCCAAGTTCAAGCCATCTTTGATAAAATACAGAAAAATTATAGGTTGTTATATTTTCGTTAAGAGGATCCGCCATATATACTTCATTTTTGGCAGAATCAAATCCAATCATAACAAGGCAGTGTTCCATACCGGGCCAGATAACAAGCTGACCATCCTTAGCAATCCATACAGAAGAACCATAATCAGTGGACTCCATATTCATAGTTGCCCAGACAATAACAGGCTGCCCGTTCTCAACATACTGGCAGAACTGATCAATTGAGGCACCTGATATATTAACGGCATGGGCGCCATACAGATTGGCACAATCAGTGATTACAGGAGCAAAACATCCATAAGAAGCTTTATCAAAAGGTGTTCCTACAAATGTGGTGTTGGGATTAGCATCAGGATAGTCTCCTTTTTCTAGATAATTAGCTGCAATATCAGTTTTATCAGCATCATATCCAAGATAGTTAAGAACCATAGTGAGTGAAGTGACTTCACAGCCGGTAGGTAGCTCCGGTAACTGATTCAGACACGGAAAATTATCTATATATGCTTTTCTTCCGGATGCCAGTAGTTCTTTTAGTTCATTTTCAGAGTGAATTGTATTGTGAAAATCTTTATAAGAATCCTCTGAATTATTATTTTTATTATCTTCCTGTGAATTGTCAGAATTATTAACTTCCCCACGCGATAAATCATCCGATGAAATAGTTCCAACTGGCGTTATGTTAATACTTACATTATCAGGAGAAGAATTTTTCATATCAATAAGGAATGATAATATTGTAACAGATGCAGCGATAAGAGAAAGTATAAGCAGAATCTTTAAAAAAGTTTTTTTTGAACTGTGCTTTTTCATTGTAACTCCTTGGTAAATATCTCTATATATAATAATGATATTTATAGCTGAATTATATAGTATGTTAAGATTCTGTTCAATAAATTTATAAATTATTTATAGAAAAAAGAAATATTGTTGTTGACATCATGTTAGGGTAGTGATATCTTAAATGTATCGATATTAGCACTCCAACTTAATGAGTGCTAACAAGATGAAAGGAGAGGATGCCATGGAGACGGATGGACGACTGGATGACCGTAAGGTTAAGATACTTAAAGCTGTTATTCAGAATTATCTTGATACCGGAGAACCGGTTGGCTCAAGAACGATTTCCAAGCTGACTGACTTACAGCTAAGTTCAGCAACTATAAGGAATGAGATGGCAGACTTAGAAGAGCTTGGCTACATTGTACAGCCACACACCTCTGCTGGAAGAATTCCAACGGATAAGGGCTATAGATTATATGTTGATGATTTAATGGCTCAGAAAGAGGAAGAGATATCCTTAAGAGAACAGCAGGTTGGTGATAAAGAGAAAGAACTTGATTCTATGAAGGATGCCTTATCAGAGAAGGTTGACAGAGTGGAAGAACTTCTTCAGAATGTAGCAAAGGTTCTGGCGAATAATACTAACTATGCCACGATGATAACAACTCCTAAGGTAACTGGCAATAAGTTAAGATTTGTTCAGCTGTCACAGCTTGAACCGAATAAGCTTCTTGCAGTTATTGTTATGGAAGGCAATCTTATAAGGAACAAGGTTATAACTATCAGCGAGGATATTTCACCAGAGAATCTTCTGAAGCTTAATCTTCTTCTTAATACAACACTCACAGGTCTTACATTGCAGGAGATGCATCTGGGACTTATATCCAAGATGGAGAGCCAGGCAGGTGAGCATATGGGTATTGTTAAAGAAGTGTTAGACGCGATTGTTGAGACTATAAGTAAGGCTGACGACCTGAAGATATACACAAGCGGCGCAACTAACATATTCAAGTATCCGGAGCTTAGTGATTCCGGGAAAGCAAGTGAGCTTATATATGCCTTGGAGGAAAAACAGGGCTTGTCTGGACTTGTTAATGACAAGGATGATTCAGATAAGACTGAAGATGATAACCACGGCATTCAGGTATATATAGGAAATGAAACACCGGTTGAGTCCATGAAGGACTGTAGTGTGGTAACAGCCACATATGAATTGCAGGATGGAATGAAGGGAACAATTGGTATTATTGGACCGAAGCGTATGGATTATGAAAAGGTTGTTGATACCTTAAAAGAGATGCAGACGCATTTGGATGATGTATTTAAGAAAACTTAGGAAAGGTTGGTATTGAAGTGTCAAAGGATGTAAAGAAAAAGAAATCAGAAGAGACAGTTCAGGATGAAGTAAAGAATCAGGAGACTGATGCTAAGAAAGAAGAAGCCTGCAACTGCGAATCAGAATGTAAGGCTGATGAAAGTCAGAATACATGTGAAGCTGATGAATCAGACAAGGCCGAGGCACAGGATGAGAGCACTGAGAGCTCTAAGAAGAAGGATCCTAAGGATGCAGTTATAGAAGAACTTCAGGACAGAGTAAAGAGGCAGATGGCTGAGTTTGATAATTTCAGAAAGAGAACAGAGAAAGAGAAATCTACTATGTTCGAGATGGGAGCCTCAGATATCATTAAGAAGCTTTTACCTATTGTTGATAACTTCGACAGAGGATTTAAGAGTGTGACAGATGAGGAACTTGAAACTCCATTCGCAAAGGGAATGGATATGGTTCACAAGCAGCTTTTAAAGATGCTTGAGGATGCAGATGTTAAGCCTATTGAAGCTTTAGGCGGTGAGTTCAATCCGGATTTTCACAATGCAGTAATGCATGTTGAGGATGATTCAGTTGGAGAGAACATCGTAGTTGAAGAGTTTGAGAAGGGCTACACATACAGAGACCAGGTTATAAGACACAGCATGGTCAAGGTTGCTAACTAGCGATAAGCCAGAAAGCATATGTAACACAAGGTATTAATCAATTTAATTATAGAAAGGACATTTTATTATGGGAAAGATTATTGGTATTGATTTAGGTACAACTAATTCTTGCGTAGCTGTAATGGAAGGTGGTAAGCCAGTTGTTATCGCTAACGCAGAAGGTTTAAGAACTACTCCTTCAGTAGTTGCATTTTCAAAGACAGGAGAGAGACTTGTAGGTGATCCTGCAAAGCGTCAGGCAGTTACTAATGCTGATAAGACAATCTCTTCTATCAAGAGACATATGGGTACAGATTACAAGGTTGAGATTGATGGAAAGAAATATACTCCACAGGAAATCTCAGCTATGATTTTACAGAAGTTAAAGTCAGATGCAGAGAATTATCTTGGTGAGAAGGTTACAGAGGCAGTTATAACAGTTCCTGCTTACTTCAACGATGCACAGCGTCAGGCTACTAAGGATGCTGGTAAGATTGCAGGTCTTGATGTAAAGCGTATTATCAACGAGCCTACAGCAGCAGCTTTAGCTTATGGTCTTGATAATGAGCATGAGCAGAAGATTATGGTTTACGATTTAGGTGGTGGTACATTCGATGTGTCTATTATCGAAATCGGTGATGGTGTAATTGAAGTTCTTGCTACAGCTGGTAATAACAAGCTTGGTGGTGATGATTTCGATAATGCTGTTACACAATATATGTTGAATGATTTCAAGGCTAAGGAAGGCGTTGACCTTTCTAAGGATACAATGGCTCTTCAGAGACTTAAGGAAGCAGCTGAGAAGGCTAAGAAGGAACTTTCAAGCACAACTCAGACAGAAATCAATCTTCCTTACATCACAGCTACAGCTGAAGGACCAAAGCACTTTGAGATGACTCTTACAAGAGCTAAATTCGATGAATTAACACATGACCTTGTAGAAAAGACTGCAGAGCCAGTTAAGAATGCACTTTCAGATGCAGGTCTTACAGCTTCAGAGCTTTCAAAGGTATTATTAGTTGGTGGTTCTACAAGAATCCCTGCTGTGCAGGATAAGGTTAAGTCATTAACAGGACATGAGCCAAGCAAGACTCTTAACCCAGATGAGTGCGTAGCTATCGGTGCTTCTATCCAGGGTGGTAAGTTAGCTGGTGATGCAGGTGCTGGTGATATCCTTCTTCTTGATGTAACACCACTTTCACTTTCAATCGAGACAATGGGTGGTATTGCTACAAGACTTATTGAGAGAAATACAACTATTCCTACAAAGAAGAGCCAGATTTTCTCTACAGCTGCTGATAACCAGACAGCCGTTGATATCAACGTTGTACAGGGTGAAAGACAGTTTGCCAGAGATAACAAGTCACTTGGACAGTTCAGACTTGATGGTATCCCTCCAGCAAGAAGAGGTGTTCCACAGATTGAAGTTACATTTGATATCGATGCCAATGGTATTGTAAATGTATCTGCTAAGGACCTTGGAACAGGTAAGGAACAGCACATCACAATTACTGCTGGTTCTAACATGTCTGATGAAGATATCGATAAGGCAGTTAAGGAAGCTGCTGAGTTCGAGGCTCAGGATAAGAAGCGTAAGGATGCTATTGATGCACGTAACGAAGCTGATTCAATGGTATTCCAGACACAGAAGGCTATGGATGAGGCAGGCGACAAGCTTGATGCTTCTGACAAGGCTGCAGTTGAGACTGACCTTAACGCATTAAAGGCACTTGTTGATGGTTCTGACCCAGAAAACATGACAGATGCACAGGTTGATGAAATCAAGGCTGCCAAGGAAAAACTTATGGAAAGTGCTCAGAAGCTTTTCGCTAAGTTATATGAGTCACAGCAGGCTGCTGGTGGTGCAGGCCCAGACATGGGAGCAGGTGCAGGTCCTGATATGGGTGCTGGTGCTTCTAATGGTTCAGCTCCATACGGTGATGATGTAGTTGACGGAGATTACAAAGAGGTTTAATTGTCAGCAATAACTGACTGGAATAAGGACTGCATGGGGTGTAAACTCCGTGCAGTTTCTGTTGATTAAATAAGAAAGAGGAAGCAATCATGGCAGATAAGAGAGATTATTATGAAGTCCTTGGCGTGCCTAAGGATGCCGATGACGCTGCTATTAAGAAAGCATACAGACAACTTGCAAAGAAATATCATCCTGATATGAATCCAGGGGATAAAGAAGCTGAAATAAAATTCAAAGAGGCTTCTGAAGCTTATGCGGTGTTAAGCGATGCTGAAAAGAGAAGACAGTATGACCAGTTTGGCCATGCCGCATTTGAAGGCGGAGCAGGTGGAGCTGGAGCAGGTGGCTTCGATTTCGATTTTGGTGACATGGGAGATATTTTCGGAGATCTCTTTGGCGGTATGTTCGGAGGCGGCGGAAGCAGACGAAACAGCAATGGACCAAGAAGAGGTGCTGATGTAAGAGTTAATGTAAGAATTACATTTGACGAGTCAGTAAGGGGAACAACCAAGAAGATAGATGTTACATTAAAGGATGAGTGCTCAAGCTGTCACGGTACAGGAGCTAAGCCTGGTACATCACCAGAGACCTGTAGCAAATGTGGTGGTCGTGGACAGGTAACTTTCACACAGCAGTCATTCCTTGGAATGGTAAGAAGTCAGCAGCCATGTCCTGACTGTCATGGAACTGGTAAGATAATTAAGGAGAAGTGTCCGGATTGTTACGGAACAGGCTATATAAGCAGCAAGAAGACTATTGAAGTCAATATCCCGGCTGGTATCGATAATGGCCAGTGCGTACGTATACAGGGCAAAGGTGAGCCGGGAGTTAATGGCGGACCAAGAGGTGACCTCTTAGTTGCTGTTATTATCTCAGCAAGCACAGAATTTGAAAGAGACGGATACAATATATTCTCTAATGTTGTAATAAGCTATCCAACAGCGGTACTTGGCGGTGAAATCAAGGTTAAGACTGTTGATGGAGAAGTATTGTACGAAGTTAAGCCGGGAACAGCATCAGGTACAAGAGTAAGACTTAAAGGCAAAGGTATGCCAAGTGTAAGAAATGCAGCACAGAGAGGCGATCATTATATCACTTTAATAGTTGATATTCCTACAAAGCTTAATCAGGAGCAGAAGGACGCACTTATGGCATATGAAAAGGCGCTTACAGGCAATGAAAGACACGGTAAGAAGAAAGGTCTTTTCGGCAAATAAATACTATAGCTTACATATGTAATGTAAGTTTACACTCACCCCACAATGTGGTAAAATCCTACATTGTGGGGTATTATATTTATATGTATAATTCCTTATTGTAAAGATTGGAGATTAAAGCAGTAATATGAATTTAGAGACAAGATATAACGAACTTAATAAAGATTACGGTGCATATGAGCTTGTGAACATTGAAAAGCTTAATGATCTTAATTCTGTAGGACTTTTATTAAAGCATAAGAAATCAGGTGCGAGAGTTGCAATTATTTCTAATGATGATGATAACAAGGTATTTTCTATAGGTTTTAAGACACCACCGGATAATGACACGGGAATGCAGCATATAATTGAACATTCTACCTTGTGTGGTTCAAGAAAATATCCGGTTAAAGACCCATTTGTAGAACTATGCAAGGGTTCTCTTAACACATTTCTTAATGCAATGACTTATCCGGATAAGACAGTATATCCTGTTGCAAGCTGCAATATGGCAGATTTTAAGAATATTATGGATGTCTATATGGATGCGGTATTCTATCCTGCAATGTATGAGCATGAGGAGATATTCAAGCAGGAAGGCTGGCATTATGAGCTTGAAGATGTAGATGGAGAGCTTGCTTATAACGGAGTTGTATTTAATGAGATGAAGGGTGTGTATTCATCAGCAGATGATGTGCTTTCAAGATATACATTTGTATCACTCTTCCCTGATTCTGAATACAAGAATGAATCCGGTGGTGACCCTGAGGCTATACCACAGCTTAAGTATGAAGATTTCATTAAGTATCACAAGGAATATTATCATCCTGTGAACAGTTATATCTATCTGTACGGAGATATTGATGTTGATGAGAGGCTTGAATATCTTAATAACGAATACCTCTCAGCTTTTGATAAGAATGATGTCAATATAGATGCCGAGGTAACTTTCCAGAAAGCATTTGACGCACCTAAGTATGAGACAAGAGAGTATGCAATTACTGATGATGAGCCAGAGGAGGATAACACTTATCTTTCTTACAATGTTGTTATCGGAACATCAACAGACCCAGTAAGCTATCTTGCATTACAGATTCTTGATTATGCACTTATCATGGCACCGGGTGCTCCGCTTAAGCAGGCACTTATTGACGCCGGAATTGGAACAGATGTGTACAGTGTGTTAGAGACTTCTGTGTATCAGCCGGTGTATTCAATTATTACTAAGAATGCGAATGAAAGTGACAGAGACAGATTTGTGAGTGTTGTTGAAGACACGCTTTCTGATATTGTTAAGAACGGTCTTAGCAAGAGAATGGTTAAGGCAGGAATCAACTATTACGAATTCAAATACAGAGAAGCTGATTTTGGGCCATATCCGAAGGGACTTATGTATTATCTCACAATGATGGACAGCTGGCTTTATGATGAGAACAAGCCATTTGTTCATGTTGAGGCAGGAGAGACATTTGAAATAATCAAGAAGAATTCAGAGAACGGCTTCTTTGAGAAATTCATTGAAGACAATATTATTAATAATAATCATGAGGTAGTGTTAAGTCTTGTTCCAAAGCATGGACTTGCAGAGGAGAAGGAAGCAAAGGAAGCAGAGCAGCTTGCAAAGTATAAGGCAACACTTTCCAAGGAAGAACTGGAAGAGCTTGTTAAGCAGACAAAGGCATTAAAGGAATATCAGGATACACCTTCAAGCCAGAAGGATCTTGAGAAGATTCCACAGCTTGAGTTAAAGGATATCACAAGAGAGCCGGCTAAGTTATATATTGACCCTAAGAAGATTGGTGGTGTTGATGTAATCCACCACAATATGTTCACTAATGGAATTGCATATATAATGATGTGCTACGACTGTAAGAATGTGCCTGATGAACTGCTTCCATATATCGGACTTTTAAGCTCGGTTCTTGGACTTATGGATACTGAAAAGTACACATATACAGAGCTGACTAATGAAATCAATATTAACTGTGGTGGAATCTCAACTGATGCTGCCATATACACAGATAATAAGGATTTTGACAAATGTACTATCATGTATGAGGTTAAGGGTAAGGTTCTCTATGACAATATCCAGTTCGTCCTTGATATGATGAATGAAATTATATATAAGACAAAGTTCTCAGATTATAAGAGACTTAAAGAGATAATTGCGAAGCTTAAGTCAAGAATGGAAAGCACAATGACAAGTGCAGGACATTCAACAGCAATGCTTGCAGGTATGGCACAGTTCTCAAGAAATGCATATTATTCTAACGAGATGAGAGGATATGGGTTCTATGAGCTTATACAGAAGCTTGACTCACAGTTTGATGAGCTTAAGGAAGATATCTCAGATAAGTTAAGCAAACTTGTCGATTATATATTCCACAAAGAGAATATTATTGTCAGCTTTACTGCTGATGATAAGGGATATGATGCATTTGCACCTGCTTTCGGAAAGTATGCGGAAGAATTGAAAAAATCGGACATGCAAGCATGCGAAAGAAAGTACACACCTGCAAATGTCAAGACAGGATATACTTCAGCTTCACAGGTTCAGTATGTTGCAAGATGTGGTAATTTCAGGGATGGAGGATATGAATACACAGGAGCATTAAGAGTGCTTAAGGTTATATTCTCGTATGATTATCTCTGGATTAATGTAAGAGTTAAAGGCGGCGCATACGGCTGCATGAGCGGTTCTTACAGAAACGGTGACATGTATATGGTTTCCTACAGAGACCCTAACTTAAGAAAGACTAACGATATATATGAAAATGCAGCAGACTATCTTGAACATTTTGATGTAAGCGACAGGGATATGGTCAAGTTCATAATCGGAACAATAGGTGATATGGATACACCTATGAATCCAGCAGCAAAGGGAACAAGATCATTTGGCGCATACATCTGTAATACAGATTACGAGTCACTCAAGAAAGAAAGAGGTCAGGTTCTTGACTGTAATGTAGAAAGAATAAGAGAGCTTGCACCACTTGTAAGATGTGCGATGGATGAGAATTATTTCTGCGTTGTGGGAAGCAGCAAGGAAATTAATAAAGAGAGTGAGCTTTTTGATAAGATACAGCCACTTATCAAGGTGCAGGGATAATAGAAAGGAATAATGTATGAATTTAGATGAGATGCTTGCAGTCAGCGGAATTACCGGGGGTGCTAAGGCAGAGAACACAAGAACTAAGACAGGCTTTGTAACATTTATAGGAAGACCTAATGTTGGTAAGTCAACACTTATGAATCAGATAATCGGACAGAAGATTGCGATTACTTCTAACAAGCCTCAGACTACAAGAAACAGAATACAGACTGTATATACTGATGAACGTGGACAGATTGTTTTCGTTGATACTCCGGGTATCCACAAGGCTAAGAACAAGCTTGGTGAATACATGGTTGGTGCGGCAGAGAAGACAATCAGCGAGGTTGACCTTATATGCTGGCTTGTTGAGCCTACGACACATCTTGGAGCTGCCGAGGAGCATATCGTAGAGAAGCTTAAAGAGTGTAAAACACCTATAGTTCTTGTTATCAATAAGACTGACACAATCAAGAAAGAGGAGATTCTTCCGGTTATTGACTGCTACAGAAAGGAACTTGATTTTGTTGATATTGTTCCTGTATGTGCAAGAAACGGCAATAATGTTGACGACCTGCTTGATGTTATATTCTCGCATCTTGATTATGGTCCGATGTACTATGATGAAGATACAGTAACAGACCAGCCAATGAAGCAGATTGTTGCAGAGCTTATAAGAGAGAAGGCACTTCATGCATTAAATGACGAGATTCCACACGGAATCGCGGTTGTTATTGACAGCTTTAAGGAAAGAAGAAATGCAAGAGGTCCTATTACAGATATCGACGCTACTATCATATGCGAAAGAGATTCCCATAAAGGAATTATTATCGGCAAGGGTGGTGAAATGCTTAAGAAAATCGGAACTAATGCGAGATACGAGATTGAGAAGCAGCTTGACATGAAGGTTAATCTTAAGCTCTGGGTAAAAGTTAAGAAGGAATGGCGTGACAGTGATATTCTTCTTAAGAACTTCGGATATGACAAGAAGAAGGACAAATAATATACATGACAGGAGGGTGCGATGGCGGAGGTTACTACTGTTACAGGCATGATACTTTCCGCCATGCCTGTCGGGGAATATGACAGAAGACTGGTTATACTGACTAAGGAGTATGGCAAGATAACGGTATTTGCAAAAGGTGCGAGAAAGCCTAACAGCGCATTGATTGGTGTTACGAGAAGCTTTATATTTGGAACATTTGAGGTGTACCGTGGACGCGAATCATATACGATGTATAAAGCATCGGCTAAGGAGTACTTTGAAAATGTGGTAAATGACCTTAATGCCGTGTGCTACGCCTGCTATTTTGCTGAGATTGCAGATTATTATGGCAGGGAGAATCTTGATGCATCAGAAATGATTAATCTGCTTTATATCACTCTAAAGGCATTGGGCAGAGGTGCTGTAAGCCATGAACTTATAAGATTCATATACGAGATAAGAATGATTGCAGTCAACGGTGAATGCCCGGATTTCTTCACATGTCACGAATGCGGAAGAGAAGATAATCTGTATGTATATTCATATTCAAGAAACGGACTATGCTGTAAGAATTGTGCTGCAAATGTATATGATGGAATTACACTTTCGGGCTCAACGGTATATACACTCCAGTATATTGTTACAACACAGCTTAACAGGCTGTATTCATTCACCGTTACCAAAGAAGTCCAGGAAGAATTAAGGCTTGTGGTAAACAGGCTGGAAAGCATTGTATTCGATAAAGAATTTAAGTCGAAGGAAATGCTTAATCTGACCATATAAATATTACACAAACTGGCTATGTTATCATATGCCAGTTTTTTGTATATTAAGGGATAAAGATTTTATGCCACATTCAGACGAAAGGAGAGACAATATGCCAGAGAATAATGTGTCTCATAATAACCAGAAGAAAATAGCAGCAATTAATGATTATTCTGGTTTTGGAAGATGTTCTATTGCGGTTGAGCTGCCTGTTATATCAGCAATGAAGATTCAGTGCTGTCCAATGCCTACATCGATATTTTCTAATCATACAGGCTTTGACAGCTTTTATTTTAAAGATTTCACAGAGAATATGCCGCCTTATATGGCAGAGTGGAAGAAGTTAAACCTTAAATTTGATGGAATTGTAACAGGATTCTTAGGCTCACATAATCAGATTGCTATTGTTGAAGAATTTTTCAAGAATTTCAAGACAGAAGATAATATTGTTGTTATCGACCCGGTTATGGGTGATTACGGAAATCTGTATCCGACATATACTGATGAGACATGCCAGGAGATGAAGAAGCTTGTAAAATATGCAGACATTCTTACACCGAACCTCACAGAAGCATGTATTTTAACTGACGAGCCATACAGACCAGATTATTCTAATGATGAGCTTAAGAAAATTGCAAAGAAACTTGTTGCAATGGGACCATCCAAGATTGTTATTACAGGAATCCAGCGGGGCCATTATATTGGTAATTACTGTTACGAAAAGAACAGGGAAGACTATCTTATTAAGACTATGAAAGTCGGAACACAGCGCTCAGGAACAGGAGATATATTTGCATCTATAATCACTGCAGACGCTGTAAATGGTGTGAATTTCCACGAGTCAGTAAGAAAGGCATCTACATTTATAAAGAAATGCATACTCAAGGCTATAGAGATGGATATTCCACTGACGGACGGTGTGCCGTTTGAGGAACTGCTGACTACGTTGAAGTAAAAAGGAGAAGAATTACAATGGAGATATTATATAAGGTTCATAATAATTTATATGTTAATTTAACTAACAAATGTCCATATTCATGTACTTTCTGTTTAAGACAGACAATGGACAGAATCGGAGAGTCAGGCAGACTCTGGCTTGAGAGAGAACCATCATATGATGAGGTTATTGCTGAATTTGAAAAGTTCAATATGGATGAGTATGAAGAAGTCGTATTCTGCGGATTCGGAGAACCGACAGAAAGATTCGATGTTCTTATCAAGGTTGCTGAGTATGTCAAGAAAACATATGGCAAAAAGACAAGAATCAATACTAACGGAGTTGGAAATCTTGTTAATGGCAGAGACATTGTGCCAGAGATGGAAGGCTTGATTGACACAATATCAATCAGTCTTAACAATCCACACAAAGATGAATACAATGCACTTGTAAGAAGTAAGTTCGGCGAAAAATCATTTGATGAAATGATAAGCTTCGCAAAGGAATGTACCAGGTATATCCCTAATGTTGTTCTTACAACAGTTGACACAACCATATCTCACGAGGAAGAGGCAGAGTGTCAGAAGCTATGTGATGAGATAGGGGCTGCTTACAGGATTCGTCCCTGGGAGGATTAATGGCAGCAGTTTTATAATGTGACGTGTACGTATATAAAAACAATTCTTTGTTAAATACATTAAAAATATTGACCTTGACATTGGTTCATACTATACAATTGCATTATGAATATTAAATAGTTTTTGAAACAAAAATTATTGATATTCATGCAAATATATAATATAGTGATGCCTTTTAATGGCAGAAAGGGAGGTCAATATGCGCAGAATAACTAAAAGACGTCTTAGCAGTCTTTTATGTGCAGTTCTTATGCTTATTACAAGCATAGATGTGGCTGCATTTGCAGCAGGATCAGATGCGTCAAAAAGAAAGATTGACGTATGGGATATGGGTGCAGTACAGGAAGCAGATACTAGTAAATATAATAATAATATCACTGCTTCTGACTGGGATAGTTGTGCCAATGTATCCCAGGCTGGAAAATTTGTTGCTGGAGAGACAACATTTGGTGATCTTACTATCAATCATATAGCTAATGACAGATTGTTCTCAACATCAAGCAAAAACTATGGAACCAATGCTTTAGCAACAACAGCATATGATGATGGATATACAGCGGGTGGTATGTATTACTGTAATGGTACAGGAGGAGAGACAAGAAGAAATGTTACCATTAACAATGTAATAGCAGGAGATAAGATAGTTGTATACATGGCATCAAGCAATGCTGCTACAGGAACACTTGTTTTTAAATATCTTGGTGAAGATAATGAACAGGTAGAAAAAGCCAGCTTTACTAACAAGGGTACTAAATATGAATTTGTGGCTAAGTATAGTGGATCATATAAGGTATATACAGATGCAGCAGCAGGAAAACCTATATATAACAGAATTGTCAGGATACCTGGAGTTGCAGTAAGTGGAACAATAGATGGCGCACAGCTAAGCGGCTATAAGGTTATGTTTAAGGATGAGGCTAATGGTATTACATATGATGCAGATATAAAGGGGAATACATTTACAGCTACACTTGCAGCAGGCTGTAATTATACTGCAGTATTATCAGGAGTAGCAGGATATGGATTTTCGAATGCTACAAAGAATATTTCGACAACAGTAGATGAAGCTCTTACAGGAAAGTCTGGAGTTACATTAAGCATAGAAGAGAAGAAAGTGTATACATACACAGGAAAGGTTACAGGCTTTGCTGCTGACTATGATACATCTAATTTATCAGTCAAACTTGTGGCTGATTCATCTTCATTAGCAGATGATGTGATTCTTAAGCTTGATTCTGAAAAGGCATTTACAGCTACACTTGAACCTGATGTCAAGTATACAGTTGAACTTATCGGAGTTAATGATTATGAAGTTTTAAGCGGAGGCGAGATAATAAGTCAGGTAAGCTATTCCAGAGATATTGAAGTTTCTGCCAGAAGGTTATATAAGGCAGCAGGAAAGTTTGCAGGACTTGATGGTAATACAGCTGTTACAGATGTTAAGTTTACGAATGTAGATGATAAGTATATATATACAGGAAAAGTAACGACAGATGGATATGAAGTTATGTTAAGAAATGGTTCATATTCAATCGAAGCTGTTGCTGATGGATATAGAACAACAACACATATAGTAGTAAGCGATGCTGATGTGACTAAAGATATTTTAATGGTATCTACCAAGGATAAAGAGCAGGTTGAAAGAGTATCTGATATATATGTTGGATATGAAGAAAAAGGAAATATTAATTTTAATACAGTAAAAGAGGCGATATCAGCAATATCGGCAATGACACCAGCTCCGGATGAAAAGAACGGAGTTACTGTACATATTGCTCCTGGTACATACAGAGAACAGGTTGTTATATCAACTCCTTATGTAAGACTTGTTAATGATGAAAAGTCATCAGGTAAAGAGGTACTTCTTACATGGTATTATGGAATTGGATATGAGTATTACAGCATAGATTCAACCGGTTATTATAATGCTGAAAATGCATATGATAAGTATGATAAAGCTGCTGCTTCAAAGTGGGGTTGTTCAGTATTGCTTAAAAATACAGCAACTGGTTTTAGTGCTGATGGAATTACATTTGAAGCTTCTTTTAACCGATATATAACAGATGAAGAAATAGAAGATGGCGTAAGTCCAACTGATACGAAGCTTCCAGAAAGAAATTACTCAACAGATGTTACATCAAAAGCAGCAACTGAAAGAGCAACAGCCATGGCTATAGAAGCTGATAAGGTAGAATTTACAGATTGTGCATTCCTTGGAAGCCAGGATACATTATATACAGGTAATTCTGCAACTAATATGTATTTTAAGAACTGTCGCATAGAAGGTAATACAGATTACATATTTGGTGATGGCAATGCAGTATTTGACGGATGTGAGCTTAGATTCTTTGGTTATAGTACAGGCTCTGTTGGCGGTTATATTACAGCACACAAGCCAACAGCAGCAACTAAGGCAGGGTATGTGTTTAGAAACTGTACAATAACAGGAAACGATGAACTTGAGGTAAATGCGGGATATCTTGGAAGACCTTGGGGACAGGATGCGAGAGTAACATTCCTTAATACTAAGATAAATGGCAGTTACATAAAAGATGAAGGATGGTTTGATATGTCTGGTAACAAACCAGAAAAAGCAAACTATAAAGAATATAATTCTGTTTACACAGATGGAACAGCAGTTGATATGTCTAAGAGAGTTACAGGAGTTGTGACAGATGACAGCGTTGCAAAGAAAGATGTTGTGAATGATTATCTTTCTGGCTGGACACCTTCGGATTATGTTGCTGATGAGAGTACAGTGATATTTGAAAAAACACCATATCTTGTTGATAATGGAGATATCAATGCACCATATCCAGGACATACTCTTACTGTAGTATACTCACTTGGCAATGCAAATGATGCATCTGATGCATCAGTAATCCGTTGGTATATTGTTGATAATGATGGAAACAGGACTCTTGTAAAAGCAACAAGCGCCAATGTAGACAATACATATAAAATCACAAAAGATGCAATTGGAAAGTATATTGAAGTTGAAGTTGTACCTGAAAACATAAGCGGAATAAAGTCTGAAGCGGTAAGTTATAAGGCAGATGCATATGTAAGGGAAGGATATGAAGATCCAACGGGTTCAACAGATATAGAACTTGGAGATGGAGTAAATGTATTTTTAGCAGGTGATTCAACAGTTAAGGATTATTCAGCATCAGGTATGTATATGAGTGGCAAGGCTCAGGCAGAAGGTTCATGGGGTGAATATTTACAGACATTCTTTGACTCTTCAAAGGTTAAGGTACAGAACTATGCTAATGGAGGAAGAAGCAGCCGTAACTTTATTAATGAAGGATCATTAGATAAGATAAAAGCCAATATTAAAGAAGGCGATTATCTGTTTATACAGTTTGGTCACAATGATTGCGCTAATGGAAAAGGATATCTTGAAGATAGATATGTACCACTTGGAGAACCAGATGCTAACGGAATATATCCGGTAACAGCAGGAACTAAAGTGGCAACACCATCATCGCTTGCTTCAAAGTATGGTGACAGCTTTTATTCGTATGATTGTGGTGGTACTTATAAGTGGTATCTTACACAGTATATCGAGACAGCGAGAGAAGTAGGAGCTATACCGGTTCTTGTAACACCAGTATCAAGACTTTATTATACAAATGATGGAACTATCAAACCACATCATGATTCAACAGATACAACAACAGGAACACTGGTAACAGAAAATAACGCCTATGTTGAGGCAGTTAAACAGCTTGCAAAGGAACAGAATGTGTTGCTTATTGATGGATTTGAGATAACAAAAAATATGTATGAGGAAGCATACAAAGCAGATGAAAAGGCAGCTAATGGCAAATCTGTTAATGGTATGCAGGTTATGTCAGCAGGAGATAGCACACATAGCAATAAGCTTGGCGGTTTTATAACAGCAGAACTTTTTGCACAACAGATTCAGAATATGAATATATCACTCTCAAAGGCTGTCAAAGCACCATCAAGGGTAGCGGGCGTTAATCCAGATGGACAGCAGGTATTTGTTGTTGATAAAAATGGAACACTTACAGCAAAAGCAGCAGATTCAGATGGCAGTTTTACAGTTGATGCAGTTTACTGGACAACAAAAGGTCAGAGTCTTTTAAGTGCTATTAGTGCAAAAAATGAAGAGCTTAATAAGAGTGATAATCCGGCGCCAGGACCAACACCAACGCCAGGACCAACACCAACGCCAGGACCAACACCAAC